>Ga0265298_10000598_pt1 | contig 53396 bp, 26 predicted proteins | sample AusTroGonzalo_MG_3_FD_193486 | JGI IMG/M metagenome (GOLD analysis project Ga0265298, IMG submission 193486) | Bovine rumen microbial communities from tropical cattle in Woodstock, Queensland, Australia - Gonzalo_01 | ecosystem: Host-associated > Mammals > Digestive system > Stomach > Rumen ... | reverse complement strand
AGCAAGGCGTTCAGGAAGCGCATGAATATGCCGTCTTTCTTTCCGGTCTCAATCCTCTCTTCGGCAAGGTCTTCCTGGCTTGCTTCCAGAACAGGTTCTTCCATTTCCGAAGGCCAGGCCTTGCGGCAGGAACGCTGCATGAGGCGGGTGGAGATAACCGAGCCGCAGAAAGCGCCGAAAAGGCCCACGAAAGCCGCGCCGACGTTCCCGTAGCCTATCATCGTTATCAGAACGACGAATCCCATCCCGAAAGCGGTGCCGAAGTTTGTCAGGGAAATCAGCTGGTATTTCTTGAAATATGATGAGAACGAACGGTCTTTCGACAGGGCGATAATGGCCGGATTGTCCGAAAGGAAAGTCATCACAGCACCAAGCGCAGCTACGCCGGGGAGATTGAAAAGCGGCTTCATCAGCGGACGCAGCACCTTTTCAAGCAGGGTAACGACTCCGAATTCCGCCATCAGTTTGGAAAGGGCTCCGGTGAGGACGGTAATGCCCATCAGGTAAAACACCGTGTTCAGCAGCAGGTCATGCGCCGTGTTCATCATGGTTTTGAGCATGTTGCCCCCGCCCATGCGGCTGCCGAGTGCCCAGAATACGGCGATGATCACTGCCAGGAATATAATCGCCTCAACGGTTGATCTGTGTTTGGCTTTCATTTCAACTTATCGGTAAACCGGCTGCAAAGGTAGCAATTTATCAGAATCCGCGGCCGAACTGTACCCAGTATTTTGCTTCGAGTTCCGCCCAGCGTGCGGCTGCATTATCATAAACTTTCCGGGTATAGGCGTTCAGGTCTTCGGACCTGGCTTTCGGACCCGGAAGGCCTTCGAAAGCATCGTCTTCCACTTCGGCAAGCACCTTGTTGAATTCTTCTTTCGTGGTCTGCCAACTGAGGGTGGCAAGCTTGTTTGCCTTGCGGAACTGCCATACGAAGAGCCCCGGATCGTAACGCTTCTGGCCGCAGGCCGACATCGGAACGGGCAGCTCCGTGCAGCCCGCGAAGATCGGTATATGGGGGCTCTGAGCCGGGTTATCCACTGCAAGCCAGCAGATGCCGCCCACGGCATCGGGAAGCCAGTCCCGGAGCTGTATCACCGTGGAATATGCGCACCAGGCTACGGCAACCGTACGGCGGAAGGTGATGGTGCCAGGAGCTATTGTGTTGATGGTTTTCTGATAATTGGTGGTAGGCCAGGGATTCGCCAGCGGGCTTATCTTGTCGCCGAGTTTGATGTTGGCGCACATGTCAAAACCCTCCACGCCTTCATAGGTGGAGCGAAGCAACTGCATCACATCACGCACACTGACGGGCTTTTCAGGCTTGACGCTGAAGGGCATTTCGTCGTCTTCGTATTTAAGACCGAGCGATGGGGCGAGTTCATTCAGTATCCACCATTCACGTTCGCGGAAATTCTTGCCGGCTCCGTACTTCCCGTGATATGCCTTATAGAAAAAGAAGTCACCCTGGCCGTCCCAGAGACCGTATTTAAGGGCCACCGACTCCACGTTGTCGGAGGCCATGAAATTGCGTTTATCCCCCCGGTCGATGCGTCCGATGCGGGGGATGTTTGCAGATACTGCAACCTCGCCGTCCGGCACCCGCTGAGCTGCCCAGACGGCACCCGTTTCGCCCTTGCCTGGGCCGAGAATTTCGAAAAACCAGACTTCCTTTTTATCTGCGACCGTAAGGCATTCGCCACTATCCACATATCCATATTTTTCAGCAAGCGAGCCCATGAGTTTTACGGCATCCCGGGCATTGCCGCAGCGCTGGAGCGCCAGCCGGCAGAGCTCCTCGACCATGAAGATGCCGTTACTGCTCCGCAGTGTGTCCGGTCCGGAAAAAGTGGTTTCCCCGATGGCCACCTGTTTTTCGTTGAGGCTTGGATATGCGGTGTTCAGGTAGGCGAAAGTCTTGTGCGCCTCGGGAATTTCCCCAAGTTTTCGGAGACCGGTGGTGTCGCCCGGAAAGGCCACGTGGCGGCTGCCGCGATAAACGGAGTGCATCGTGCCTTTCGGATGCTTCGCCGCCGGCTCGCAGGTGAGCCAGGTACGGGACTTGCCGTCGCAGGTGTGAGATGTTATCACACTGCCGTCCGCGCTTGCAAGCCGCCCCACGGCTATGCTGGTGCAGTCCAGGCCATCGGTTTCCAAATCCTGTGCGGCAGATGCAAAACCTGTCGTCAGGACCGCAAATAGTATCAGGTATTTTTTCATATTTCCTTAAGTGAGATTGCAAAGCCGCCGGAGGGGGCCATCCGCATTTTAAGGACTGTGGCGGCATCCACGGTCTGTTTGGTAACGGTGTAGCGGGCGCAGGGGGCGGAACCGGTGGCCTGCGAGACGTTTACGCCGTCGGCGTCGGGGCCGTCGGCATAGATGGTAGCTTCATACTTCGAGCCTGGCTTGAGGAAGTCCAGCGCCACATCGAAGGTCCGGCTTTCCTCGTCGGTGATGCCGCCGACGAACCAGATATCTTTAGATGCATCCGGCCTGCCGTTGATATCGGTGAGGCAGAAGCGGCTGGAACCGTTCACGTAATCCTTCTTTCCGTCCGCGAGAGCAGCCACCCCCTTTGCAGCCAGTTCCATGGTGGATTTGCGGGGCTGGCGGGCCACCACTATATAGTCTCCGGGTTCGGCGTAGAGATACTTGCTCTGCTCCCAGTCCACCGCCACGTCCTTGATGAACTGGAAGGCATCGGCATACTGTTCGTAGTGCTCGGGCAGGTCGCAGGCCATCTGCAAGGGTGACGGCATGGTGAGATAGAGTGCCAGCTGCTTGCAGACGGTGAAGTGAAGCACGTCTTTGCGTTTAGGTGTAATCTTGCTTAGATCCATCTCCAAAGCACCCGGGGTATAGTCCATCGGGCCGCCCTGCAGTCGGGTAAATGGCAGGATGGTAAGGTGTTTTGGCTCTACGCTGTCGCAGAATTCTCCTCCCTTTGCGGCCTCGTTCGCCACCAGATTGGGCCAGGTGCGGCAAAGGCCGGTCGGGCGCACCGCCTCATGGCCGTCTACCATAATATGATGTTCCGCTGCCCGCTTCAGCACATAGTTATAGTGATTGATTATGCTCTGGCTGTAGTGATATTCGCCTATGGGCAGGATGTCGCCCACGTATCCGGTTTTTACCGCATCATAGCCATATTTGTTCATGAGGGCGTATGCCTCGGGGATGCAGCGCTCGTAATTAACTGTGGAAGAGGATGTTTCGTGATGCATAATCAGCCGTATCCCCTTCGAATGGGCATAAGCGTTGAGCGCAGGGAGGTCGAAATCAGGATAGGGCGTGACAAAGTCGAACACCCTGTCTTTCTGGTGGCCGAACCAGTTCTCCCAGCCGATGTTCCATCCTTCCACAAGGACGGCGTCGAAACCGTTCGCGGCCGCGAAATCTATATAGCGGCGCACATTCTCGTTGGTAGCCCCGTGCCTGCCATGCGGTTTGGAATTGGCGTAGTCGGTTTCCCCGATGATGATGACAGGGTGGTCGTCGGTGTAGGACCAGCTGCTGCGTCCGACTATCATCTCCCACCACACGCCCATGTATTTGGTAGGATGTATCCAGCTCACGTCCTCGATGGCGCAGGGCTCGTTGAGGTTGAGAATCAGGCGCGAGGCAAGTACTTTCCGGGCGTCGTCCGTCACCATCACAGTACGCCAGGGGGTGCGGCTGCCAGCCTGAAGAACCGCTCCCCAGCCCTCCGCATCGGGGGTAAGGCGGGTGCGGAAGGTCTTCTTTCTACGGAGTTCGAGGCTGGTTGTGGGATAGTTCACCACCGCCGCCTCGTGGATGTTTATGTAGAGGCCGTCGTCAGTCTTGAGCTGCAGGGCCGTCTGCACTCCGCGCGGGTTGAAGGTATGCTGGGAAGCGTTTCCCACCCTCATCTTCCTGGCCTCCCCGGCTATTCCGGACATTCTGGTCACACTATAGCTATATTCCTGGGTATCGTAATCGCCGGGAATCCAGAATGCGGTATGGTCGCCCGTCATGGCGAATTCCGTGAGTTCGTCCTTGATTACGAAATCCACCAGATTCGGCTGCTCGGGAAACTCGTAGCGGAAACCGAGACCGTCGTCGTAGAGCCGGAAGCGGATTATCATGTCGATACCGCCTTTCTCCAGGGTGGCGGCCATTTCGTTGTAGTTATTGCGGATGTGGGATTCTTCTCCCCAGACGGTGGTCCAGGTTTCATCGAAGGATGACGTCTGCACATCCTTCAGGGAAAATCCCCGCTGCATATCAACAGGTTTGCGGTAGCGCTTGCCGGTGTTCTTCGCCGTTTCCCATATGTGTATCTTTTCTCCTCGGAAGGTGAAGCCCATTTTGCTGGGTTTCACCACCTCGCGGCCGTCATACTTTAGTTCGTAGGTGGGAATGCCCTTCTTGTTTACATCGAAATTCAGTTGCAGTTTTCCGTCCGGACTGGACAGGGTACCGGCCAACAACAGGAACAGGAGTACAGTCTTCATATTATCAGTTTTCAAGCCAGGAAAGGAAATCGTCTACGCGCGCCCTGCTGACTTCCAGGGGTGCGGACAGTTTCGTTTCCAGAGTAAGTTTTCCACCCGGTTGTCTCTCCGCGCCCAAAACCTCGGTCTTGGAGATTATGGTGCTGCGGGATATGCGGAAAAACAGCATCGGGTCAAGGCTTCCGGACAGCTCGTCCAGAGAAGGATTCACGGCATAACGGGAACTATCCTTGCACAGGATATAAGTGCCCTTGTTTTCGGAAATCACGCATGCTATTTCAGCGGCCTGTAGGGGAATTATCTTGTCTCCCACGCGAACCAGGAATCTTTCTTTGTAAACAGGGTGCACCTGCGCCTCACGTACGCTCCGCGCGATAAAAGCAACGTCCGCCACAAACAGCAGCAGGGCTATGGAATTGCCGATGATTTCTCCGCGGGAACCCTCGCCGCTGGAGTACACGTTCAGCAAAACCCTGGCCACATAAATGATGGCAATGGCTATGATCAGCACCGTGAGCTGCTTGTCTTCTACTATCAGCCCGGCGCCGCGGCCAAAAGAGCCGACCCTTGAACGGGCCGCCAGCAAAAGCCCCCAGCCGATGAGTTCCGTGGTGAGGAACGTGGCAAGCCCGGCACGCAGCATGGCGTCCTGCGTTATGAAATCGAAAAACGCCGCAAGCCCCACGCCGGCAAAATAACCCACCACGTTCACGAGCACTATAGCCAGTGCGGTAAACTCCAGGGAAAGGCGCTCACGGGCACACAGAAGCACCGTAAGCGTCATGGTGAGCATGGTAAGAAGGAGGGTGTCGCTCAACCCGGCCGCCTTGCACGCAATCGCGGTAATCAAGTGTAGCAAGGCAAAAATATGTATCAGCCAACCGTTTCGTTTTTTACTCATAGTTTTGCAATATACGAAAAATTCGTCACCAAAAAGCAACAATTCGTCCTTAAAAATCATCTCTTCGTCGGAAACGCTTTATTTATAAAATAAAAACACATAAATTCGCGGCGCTTTTAACACTGAAACTGACCGATTACATGGGTAAAAAGACCGATTTATCCTTCTGGCAGATGTGGAACCTGAGTTTCGGGTTCTTCGGAGTGCAGATTGCATATGCCCTGCAAAGCGCCAATATCAGCCGCATTTTCGCAACTCTCGGCGCCGATCCGCACCAGCTCAGCTTTTTCTGGATACTCCCGCCCCTCATGGGCATGATAGTGCAGCCCCTCATCGGCAAATGGAGCGACCGCACCTGGACCCGTATGGGCCGGCGCAAGCCATATCTGCTGGTGGGTGCAATCGTGGCAGTACTGGTGATGGTTTTCCTGCCCAACGCAGGAAGCCTGAACCTCAGCACCGCCTATTTGTTCCTCGGGCTCAACTCCGCCATGTGGTTCGGCCTCTTCAGCCTCATCTTCCTCGACACCAGCATCAACGTGGCCATGCAGCCCTTCAAGATGATGGTGGGTGATATGGTAAACGAGGGCCAGAAGGCCCGTGCCTATTCCATTCAGAGTTTCCTTTGCAATTCGGGCAGCCTGGTTGGCTACCTCCTCCCCATCTTCTTTACCTGGATAGGGATTGCGAACGAGGCTCCGGAGGGCGTGGTGCCGGATTCCGTCATCACATCCTTCTATGTGGGCGCAGCGATCCTCATCATATGTGTCCTCTACACTTTCATGAAGGTGAAAGAGATGCCTCCGGCTGAGTACGCGGAGTTCCACGGGATCGCTCCCGAGGCCGGGGACGAACCACGGAAAGAAGGCCTGCTTGCCCTTCTTGTGAAAGCGCCCCGCACTTTCTGGACCGTTGGGCTTGTGCAGTTCTTCTGCTGGGCGGCTTTCCTTTATATGTGGACCTACTCCAACGGCACCCTTGCCTTCAATTGCTGGGGCGGAGTCACCGATACCGCATCCAAGGCCTATCAGGACGCAGGCAACTGGGTGGGAGTGGCATTCTCCGTACAGGCGGCCGGTTCCATCCTGTGGGCCACCGTCCTCCCCAGATTCCGCAACCTAAAGACCGCATACGCAGTGAGCCTGCTCATCGGAGCGGCCGGATTCGCGGCACTGATGTTCATTCACGACAAGTACCTGGCCTGCGCGGCGTATTTCCTTATCGGCACCGCATGGGCGGCGATGCTTGCCCTTCCTTTCACGCTGCTTACCAATGCACTTGAGGGTAATCCGCACATGGGCAGCTATCTGGGACTTTTCAACTGCACCATCTGCCTGCCGCAGATTATTGCAGCGGCTACCGGAGGCCTTATGCTCAAGCTTGTCGGCAGCCAGCCCGCGATGCTTCTTGTCGCCGGGATCTTCCTGGTAATCGGAGCTGCGTGCGTGAGATTGATTGAAACCAAACACAAAGACTGAATATGAAAAGATTATTGACTCTGACAGCAATCCTGGCCCTGAGCCTCGTTTGCACAAAGGTGTCCGCACAGGGATACCAGGTCAAGGGAGTCGTAGTGGATCCGCTGGGGCCCGTTTTCGGAGCGACAGTGCTCGAAAAGGGCACTTCCAACGGAGTTTCCACAGGATTTGACGGTGATTTCCAGTTCACCGTTTCCAGCCCCGACGCCACCGTGGAGGTGAGTTGCATCGGATATGCAACCCTTACCTTCAAGGCCTCCGAGGTTCCCGCGACCATTAAACTCTCCGACGACACCACCTTCCTCGACGAGGTTGTGGTTATCGGTTACGGTACCGTTAAGAAAACCGACATGACAGGTTCCATCGTCAGCATCAAGGCCGACGAAATTAACCGCGGCGCAGTCACTTCTCCCGACCAGATGCTTGTTGGAAAAGTGGCCGGACTGCTGATAACCCCCCCCTCGGGACAGCCCGGCGCCGGTTCGACCATCCGCATCCGCGGCGGCTCTTCGCTGAATGCCAGTAACGATCCCCTGATTGTTATCGACGGCGTTCCCGTAACCGCTGAAGGTGGCGCAGGGATGGGCAACCCGCTCGCATCCATCAACCCCAACGACATCGAGAGCTATTCCGTGCTGAAAGATGCATCCGCAACGGCCATCTACGGTTCGCGTGCATCCAACGGTGTAATTATCATCACCACCAAGAAGGGTAGCAGCGGAGCGATGAAAGTGAACTACAGCGGCAGCACTTCCGTCAAGCAGAACTACCAGTTCTTCAACGTGATGAACGGGGAGGAGTTTGCGGATTACATCAAAGCCAATTATCCCGGTTCGGTCGGTCTTCTCGGCTATAACGGCACGAATTACGACACCGACTGGCAGAAGGAAATCTACCGCATGGCCATTCAGACCGACCATAACGTGAGCGTGTACGCCGGAGGCAAGGTCCCCTTCCGCGCCAGCCTCGGCTACAGTCTGGACCAGGCGACCGTCAAGGTGGGCGACAACTCCCGCACCACCCTTGACCTCAGCCTCTCGCCCAAGTTCATGCACGACCATTTGAGCGTCAACGCCAATGTCAAAGGCCTGCGCAACCAGACCAACTGGGCCAGCAACGGTGCAATCGGAGCGGCCATCGACTTCGATCCTACCAAACCCACCCATTTTGCAGAGGATGTGAAGAGCGCGGACGATTCCGTAATAATCCCTGCCGGAACCATCTGGAACTGGTACGGTGCAACAGGCGACCCCAACACCATGGCCGGCATGAACCCGCTGTCCAATCTGTATGAGTACACCGATTTCAACCAAACCCTCCGTTCTATCGGAAATCTCCAGCTGGACTACAAGATACCCGGTTTCGAAGAACTCCGCTTCAACGTGAATGCAGGTTACGATATCGCCCGCACCGCAGGATACCACTACAACACCATCGGCTCCTGGGGAGCCAAGGCCTCCAGCCCCGATACCGCAACGGACTATGCCAACCGCAACAAGAACACGGTGCTCGAGGCATACGCCGATTATAACAAGGAGACGGGCAAGTTCAACATTGACATCATGGCCGGTTATTCCTGGCAGCACAACTACGTGTGCTATGAGAATACCGAGTACCTGAACAAGGAGCCCCGCTGGCAGAAGGAAGATATCTACAAGGACCTTATCACCAACCAGCAGGAATACTATCTCCTCTCTTATTTCGGCCGCGCCAACTACAGCTACGACGGAAGGTATCTCTTTACAGCGACCGTACGCCGGGACGGTTCCTCACGTTTCAGCGAGAAGAACCGCTGGGGACTCTTCCCTTCCGCAGCCTTCGCATGGAATATCCTCAACGAAAACTTCATGAAGAGCAACAAGAAGTTCTCCCAGTTGAAACTGCGTCTGGGATGGGGCCGCACCGGCCAGCAGGATGTAGGCGATAACTACTACCCCTACCTCGCCCGCTACACCTTCGGAACCAATCCTTACATGGAGTACGACATGGGCGACAAGCGCTATTCCACCCTCGGCCCGCAGGCCTACAACCCCAACCTCAAGTGGGAGACCACAGAAACATGGAATGTCGGCGTGGATTTCGGCATCTTCGGAGAAAAGATCACCGGTAGCGTAGAAGCATTCTACCGCTACACTTACGACCTTCTCAACCTTGTTGCGGCTCCTCTCGGAACCAATTTCTCCAACTATGTTTATTCCAACGTAGGCAACATGGAGACGAAGGGTATCGAAATCAATCTCAACTACAACCTTATCGAGACCCGCGACATGCACTGGAGCATCGGCGGCAACGCAACCTTCCAGGACCGCAAGATCACGAAGCTCCTTCAGGCCGGAGACGAGAAGAATTATCAGGTGAACGTGGGTTCTTCCATGGGATCGAACGAGGGTAACAGCTCCGTCTTCAAGACCGGATACGCGCCCTACACCTTCTACATGTACGAGCAGCTCTACCTGAAAGGCGAGCCTGTCTATAACGGACTTATCGACCGCAAGGCCGACGGCGAGATCAACGAATCCGACCGCTATATCACCGGAAAGAGCCCTAACCCCTGGCTGTATCTTGGTCTCAACACCCACTTCAGCTACAAGGACTGGGACTTCTCCATAAACGGACACGGCTCCGTAGGAAACTATGCCATCAACAAAGTGCGCAAGGGATACTCCACTTCCTACTGGACCCTGGACCAGACCGCCAAGGGCAACCTCCGCAACTTCAACAAGGATTACCTCTATCCTTCATGGACAGGCAATATGGAAACCGCTCAGGAGTATTCCGATCTGTGGATTGAGAACGCCTCTTTCTTCAAGATTGACGACATCAACCTCGGCCGCACCTTCAAGCTGGATGATGCAAAGTGGGCCAAATCCGTCCGCGTTGCAGGTTCCGTGCAGAACGTCTGCACCTTCACCAAATATTCCGGACTTGATCCCGAACTCACTTCCGCCGACGGCGTTGACAACAACATGATGCCTCGTCCGAGACTCTTTACCGTACGTGTGAACATCAATTTCTAAAACGGACCGGAAATGAAAAAGTATATAATCACAGTATTCGCCCTTCTCGCACTCACGGCTTGCGAAAACGATTTGAACACTCTTCCGCTCAACGACTATGACCAGACATCGGAAGTCGCGTACAATAATGCGGACAGTTATCTGAAGGGTCTCGCATATATCAATGCATACTACAATTTTGTAAGCCAGAACGACCCGGGCCAATCCGACCTCAGTTTTTCCGATGCGGGCCAGAGCGAACTCCTTCGCCAGTGGCTCAACCTGAACGACCTTCCTACGGGCAGCCTGGATATCGGCTGGGGAGACTCCTACATCTCCAGCATTGCCGCCCACACATGGACCAATGCAGACAACAATGCCATCATTGCAGTGTATACGCGCTGCATGAAGGGTATCGCGCTGGTTAACGAGTTCCTCCTGCAGACCACGGAAAGCAAACTCGCAGCCCGCGGACACAACTCTTCCGCCAAGGAGGTTGCCGGATACCGCGCAGAAGCCAGGTTCCACAGGGCGATGTTCTATTACATCCTCATGGACTGCTTCGGAATCCCTCCGTTTGCCATGGAAGAAAACATCGGCGGAGAACTTCCCAAACAGAAAACCCGTGCCGAACTGGCAAAATGGATAGAGGATGAGCTTCTGGACCTTGTGGCAGACGGTTCCGCCATGCCAAAGAAAGGAGAAGTTTCCTATCCCCGTCCCAACCAGGATGCCTGCTGGGCGCTTCTTGCCAGGCTCTATCTGAACGATGAGATTTACACCGGAACTCCCCGCTGGTCCGATGCCAAAACGGCGGCGGCGAACGTTATCAAAAACGGATACTCGCTCCACGGCAATTACCGTGAACTGTTCATGCAGGACAACGGGCAGAAGTGCAGCAATGACGAGTTCATTTTTGCCGTCGAATACGATACCGACCATGCACGCAGCTGGGGCGGCACCACCACCCTGTCTTCAGGAGCATTCGACGATGCGACCAACGCCGCAGTGGTAACCTACCTCAAGGCCACGTCCTTCCCTGAGCTGGCCACTCCCTACGTGTCCGCCGAAGTTTGGAACGGATATCACATGGATCCCGCATGGGCAAGCGCCAACCTTGAAATCAAAGGCCTCGGCACCGCGCCCCTGGGCTTCGATCCCGAACAGTCCGACAAGAGGCTGATGCTCTGCGCCGGTGACCTTGCCTCCGCATACAGTTCCAAGACTTCCGCCTCCGGCTGGAGAGTATGGAAATGGGCGAAGATTTCTTCCGACGGCTCCATGGTGGAACGTGGAGACACGGACAACCCCGCCTGGAAATTCTCCAGCGCCGACTTCGCGATTTTCCGCCTGCCAGAAATGTACTACATCTATGCTGAAGCGGACGCACGTATGAACGGAGGAAGCACCAGCGATGCCGATGCAATCTCCTACATCAAGGCTCTGCGCGACCGTGCAGGGCTCCCCGCACCCGGGGCATCCATGACAGTGGAATACATTCTCAAGGACAAGGCCGCCGAGTATCTCTGGGAAGGACAGCGCCGCCAGGACGAGATTCGTCTCGGAATCTTCGACACCGACCCCAACCGCTACGTCTATCCCATTCTTGAAAGCGACCGTTCGGTGAATCCCAACCTTGAGCAGAATATAGGATACTAAATCTAAACAACGTATAAATCAATCTATTTAATTCATTAAAAATGAAAAAGTTTTTTTATTCAAGCATGATTGCACTGGCTGCTCTCGCAGCAGTTGCATGTCAGGAAAAGGGCCCCTCCGGCAACGATGGTGAAACCAAGGCCCCTGTCCTCGGCGCAATCCAGGGCGTGGTGCTCGACGCTAAAGGCGCAGACATCACCACTACTTATGAGGCTGCAGACTTCGGTCAGCAGGGCCTTATCATCAACTATGCTCTCTTCGTAGACAAGGCAGGCAACAAAATGGCCGGCAAGCAGGAAGTGACCGCCGCCATCGCCGACGGCAAGATTACCGTCAGCCAGGCCAACATGAGCCTTGCCATCATGAGCCTCGGATATGAGGTTGACGAGGAAGCGGACGTTGATCTCGCCCTCTATGCCTATGTCGGATCCGCTGTCACCAGCAGCGCTCTCGTTTCCAATTATGTAACCGCCAAGTTCACCACCTGCGCGGCGAAAGTCGACCCCAACACCCTTCCCAAGATTTGGGTTATCGGTAATTTCAACGGCTGGAGCTTTGACAATGTGGCCACCAACTGCGATTACCTCTATGATTTCGAGGGCAATGGCACTTATAGCGGACTCGTTTACTATGCAGCAAAGGCCAACACCGGATGGAAGATGGCTATCCCCAGCGGTTCTGCAGGTGATTACAAGTGGGACGACACTGCTAACTGGGGCTTCGGCGACGAGGTTCCCGAAGAGGAAGCCCTGACCGCCACGCTCGTTTGCAAGGGTTCTTCAAGCGACATGAAGAAGTGGAGCCACAACTTCTACGAGTGGCACTTCACTCCCGAGACCCTCGAACTAAAGATGGAAGCTCCCGACAACTGGGACAATACTCCTACTCCTGTCGGATTCGACTACATGTACCTCGTCGGCAACTTCAACGATTGGAAGGAATTCGATGACAGTTTCAAGATGAAGTATATCCCCACCACCCATACTTTCTATGTCGACGCAGAACTTCCCGACAACGCCGAAATCAAGTTCATAGCCGACGGACAGCTCTCCAACAAGTGGTATATCGCATGGGGAGAAAACGGTGAATGGGAAGCCGGAAACATCAAGGTTGAGAAGGGAGGTAAATACCGTGTATACTTCGACTTCAATGCCAAGAGCTACACCCTTGACACCGCCGCTTTCGGTCAGGAAGAAGAAGGTGGAATCGATGTTGCAATCCGCGACTTCAACAAACCCGATGAGTATTTCATCTATGGCAATGTGATGGGAAGCGACTGGAGCAAGCCCGTAGGAACCCTCGCAAAGGACGGCGACACCGAGGTTTACAAGTATCAGGGTCTTCCCTATAAGGCCGGCGAGACATTCAAGATTGTCAAGAACGAAAAGGAAGTCTGGTACGGAGTTAGCCAGGGCAGCTATGACGGTACGCTCAACAAGCTTACCGGCGACAACGATTTCAAGTTCGAGAAAGACGGCGTATTCGATGTTGAATTCAACGCCGAGACCGAACAGGTTACCATTCACGATGCAGCCATCCAGGGTTGGGCCGTTATCGGTAACGTTGGCGGAACTTCCTGGAGCAAGGATTTCGTAATGACCCAGAACGGGAACATCTGGACCAGTGAGACCATCGCGTTCGAAGGCGAGTTCAAGATCCGCTTCGGCGGCAACTGGGCAGCCGGTGACTATGGTGCAACCGAAGAAGGCGTGACCGCAGTTCTCGACACACCTATCGCCCTCTCAGCCGGTGGCAAGAACATCAAATACGAAGGCGAGGCAAAGGCCGTGTTCGACGCCGAGAACCTCACCCTTACCCTCAAAAAGTAATTTTTCTTGATTTTCGGGCGCCGGAGGCGTTTTCTTCCGGCGCCCTTTTTAATTATAAACCTGCAGTACCATGAAAACCATCAAGTATTTATTCTTCTCCGTTCTGATCGCTCTGGCAACGGCCGGTTGCGGAAAAGAAGGGGAGGGGTCGTCCAACGGCTCTTCTTCCGGTAAAGACGGCGGCATAACATATCAGCTGCTGGTTTATTCCTTTGCCGATGCCGCCTTCGGCGACAATTATGGCGACATCCCGGGCATCACCGAGCATCTCGACTATATCGATGCCCTGGGAGCCAGCGCAATCTGGCTCTCTCCCATTCATCCATGCGGGTCGTATCATGGCTACGACGTGACCGACTACGCTGCCGTCAATCCCACTTTCGGCATTGACGACGATGTCCTGATACTATGCCAGGAAGCCCATAAAAAGGGTATAAAAGTGTATCTGGACTATGTGCTTAACCATACTTCGGTTAACCATCCCTGGTTCAAAAGCGCGAAAAACAACGCGAATTCCCAATATCGCGACTATTATATTTTCTCCGCCAATCCCCGTAACGACATTGGCACCGGCAAGATTGACATGATCGCCCGCGAAGGCTACAACGGCTATGATTCCGGCCAGTGGTATTCCACCGGCACCGGGGATTACTGGCACAGCCATTTCTGGACAGGCAGCTTCGCCGACCTGAACTACGGCCCTGCCGCCACCTGCGAGAAATCCGAACCCTTCAAGGCCGTCTGCAAGGCCGCGGAACATTGGATCGACCTTGGTGTGGACGGCTTCCGGCTCGATGCAGTGAAACATATCTACCACGCCGCCAACTCAGACGAAAATCCCACCTTCCTCAAGAAATTCTACGACTATTGCAATTCTTACTACAAAGGAACCGGCCACAGCGGAGATTTCTACATGGTGGGAGAGCAGTATTCCGATGCAAACGAAGTGGCGCCTTACTATAAAGGGCTGCCGGCCCTGTTCGAGTTCAGTTTCTGGTCCCGTCTTCAGTGGGCAATTAACAATGGTACCGGAATGTATCTCACCAAAGACCTGCTGAGCTACCGGGCCATGTACGAGAAATACCGCTCCGATTACATCGAAGCCACCAAACTCTCCAACCACGACGAAGACCGTACGGGAAGCATACTCGGCAAGTCCCTCGAAAAGGAAAAACTCGCCGCATGCGTACTGCTCACGGCCGCCGGTGAACCTTATATATATCAAGGTGAAGAACTCGGATACTACGGCACCAAGAGCGGCGGTGACGAATATGTGCGTACGCCCATAATGTGGAAAGCGGACGGATCGAAAACCGCCTCACGTGCCCTTGGAGGCAAGATAGACAAATCCATGCTCACAGCCTCCATATCCGTAGAGAGCCAGCTGGCGGATGAGAATTCGCTGCTGAACGTCTACCGCAAGTTCGGTCAGCTCCGCAATGAATACAAAGCCCTTGGCAAGAATGGCAAACTCCTGCGCCATCCGGACTTCAACGAGAGTTCTCCCGACAAACTCAAGGCCGCCGGAGTGTGGTACCGCGAATGCGGCGGGCAGAAGATACTTGTAGTTCACAACTTCGGATCCTCCGTCCTGACGCTTACTTTCGTCAACGACAAGCTGGACAACATGATAGCCTCCAACGGAAGCGCCAGCGTCGTGCTTGGCGACAACCTCCAGCTCGGTCCCTATTCATCCGCCCTCTTTAAATTATGAAGAAGCTGTACTGCATCCTGACGGTCTGCGCCGTCATCATGGGCGCCTGCTCCGGCGACAAGACGCCTCAAGGCCAGGAGGAGGCGGATAATAATACCCCCGCCGCCCCTGCATTTGCCAAAGGCGCCGATATCGGATGGGTTACCGAGTATGAAAGCAAGGGATATAAATTCTATACTCCCTCGGGAGCCAAGAAAGAACTGACAGCCCTGATAAAGGACCTTGGCTGCAATTCCGTCCGATACCGCGTGTGGGTAAACCCCTCTGACGGCTGGTGCAATGCTGCGGATCTTCTGGAAAAAGCCAGACGTGCCCAGCGCCTCGGCCTCTCCATAATGGTAGATTTCCATTACTCCGACAGTTGGGCGGATCCGGGCAAGCAGAATACCCCTGCGGCCTGGGCGTCAATGAGCGTGAACGATATGTCCACAGCCCTGGCCAACCATACCAAAGAAGTACTTAAACTTCTGAAAGATAACGAGATAAATGTAACGTGGGTTCAAGTGGGCAACGAAACCCGCACCGGAATGTGCTGGCCCACCGGGAAGATTTACAGCGGCAATGCCACCAACTTTGCGATTCTTGCAAATGCAGGCTACAACGCCGTCAAAGCAATATATCCGGATGCCATGGTGCTGCTGCACCACGACGTGGCCAACGATCTGGACCGTTGCAACTGGTTTTTCAACGAAGTGAAGAACGCCGGGGTAAAGTTCGACATGATAGGCCTATCCCTCTACCCCTCCTACTGGGACGACAAGCTGAACGCCTATCCGGACTGGACACCCAAGACCAAGAGCGCGGTAGCCAATTTCGCATCCCTGCACAACAGCTACGGCAAACCTGTAATGCTCGTTGAATTCGGTATGCCTGCAAGCGAGCCGGACAAGGCAAAAGACGCCCTGCAATACATCCTGGACGGAGTAAAGGACTACGAGTGGTTCAAAGGCATATTCTACTGGGAGCCGGAATCCGAACAAAGCCGTAACGGTTATGCCTACGGAGCATTCTCCGGCGGAAGTTCTACCGGAGTTATCGACCTCTTCAAAACATACGGCAGGTGAGACGTCTGATTGCAACCGCTCTCCTGTTCCTGCCGCTCGTCCTCAACGCCCAGCGGTCGGAAACGGTTTTGCGCGACTGGGTTTTCAACGGCAGGCAGACTGTCAGCATCCCGCACGACTGGGCGATCTATGGGCCCTTCGACCGTTCCAACGACCTTCAGACCGTAGCCGTGGTGCAGAACGGCGAGACCGAGGCTACCGAAAAGACAGGCCGCAGCGGGGGGCTGCCATGGATGGGAAAGGGTTTTTATGAGTATTCTCTGCATGTAGACAAACTGCCAGGACGGCACTGGACCCTGCTTTTTGACGGAGCTATGAGCGAAGCCCGCGTGTATGTGAACGGCAACTTTGCGGGCGAATGGCCTTACGGCTACAATTCTTTCCATTTTGATATTACCGATGCCCTCAATGACGGTTTGAATACCATCCGCGTGGAGCTTGAAAACCGAGAGCAGTCTTCCCGCTGGTATCCCGGTGCAGGTCTCTACCGCAAGGTGAGACTGATAGAAACCGATATCGTGCATGTGCCTGTATGGGGTGTGAATGTGAGTACCCCGCATGTGAGCGCCGCCGAGGCCACTATCTCCGTCCGGACAGAAATGGCCGGTCTGGCGGAAGGGAATATGGTAACACTGGAAACCGTGCTGCTGGACCCGTCCGGACGCGAAGTAGCGCGTCGCGAAGATACCAGGAAACTCTACCCGGACCTGGCTGTAACCCAGCAGTTTACCGTGCCAGATCCGGCCCTGTGGAGCCCGGACAGCCCTGCACTTTACACTGCCCGCACCATCGTGAAGACCGGCGGGCGCATGCATACCGACTGGAATATCGCCAAATGGCGCAACCGCTTTACCGTATACGCCGGCAGTGAAATCAGGGACAGCGTCAGTACACGCTTCGGCATACGCAGCATAGAGGTGCGCCCGGAGCAGGGCTTCTTCCTGAACGGACAACGTACCATGTTCAAGGGCGTATGCCTGCACCATGACCTGGGTCCGCTCGGAGCGGCCGTCAACCGTTCCGCCATCCGGCATCAGCTGGAAATGCTGAAGGATATGGGCTGCAACGCCATCCGCACCTCGCACAATATGCCTGCGGAAGAACTGGTAGAACTTTGCGACGAGATGGGATTCATGCTGATGGTGGAACCCTTCGACGAATGGGATGTGGCCAAGTGCGAGAACGGATACCATCGTTTCTGGGCTGAATGGGCGGAGAAAGACATGGTGAACATGCTCCGGCACTATCGCAGCCATCCTTCGGTGGTGATGTGGAGCATAGGCAACGAAGTGCCCTCGCAGTGGGGCCAGGCCGGTGCGGAAACAGCCCGCCGGCTTGTCTCGATCTGCCATCGCGAAGACCCGTCAAGGCCCGTCACCTGCGGCATGGACCAGTTCGACGGTGTGTTTGCCGATGGCTTTGCGGCTGCGCTGGACGTGCCAGGATTCAATTACAAGCCCGACCGTTACCTCCAGGCCCGGGAACTCCTGCACCAGGGGGTGATTCTCGGTAGCGAAACCGCTTCCACAGTGAGCAGCCGCGGCGTCTATCATTTCCCCGTCGCTCAGAGAATGGACGTGCAGACACCGGACCACCAGAGCAGTTCCTATGATCTGGAATACTGCACATGGTCCAATGTGCCCGACGTGGATTTTGCGGCGGATGAAGACTGGCCCTGGATGATGGGGCAGTTCGTGTGGACCGGTTTCGACTATCTCGGCGAACCTTCCCCTTACGACACCGACGCCTGGCCAAACCACTCTTCCATGTTCGGAATCATCGACCTGGCTTCCATCCCAAAAGACCGCTACTGGCTTTACAGAAGCGTTTGGAACACCTCGGATGCCACACTGCATGTTCTCCCGCACTGGACATGGCCCGGACGCGAAGGGAAGACTACCCCGGTATTCGTTTATACCTCCTGGCCTTCGGCGGAACTTTTCGTAAACGGGGTTTCACAGGGGCGCAGGGAATTCGGTACGTCACTTCTGGAACGGCACCGTCTGATGTGGAACGAGGTGATATATGAGCCCGGGGAACTGAAAGTGGTTGCTTACGACGCTTCCGGCGCGGTCGCGGATACCAGAGTTGTGCGCACCGCAGGGAAACCCCGCGCCCTGCGCTGTGCAGTTTCCCGCAGCGGTCTTTCCGCCGATGGCGAAGACCTTGCCTACGTGACGGTTACGGTTGTGGACAAGAATGGAAATCCGGTTCCCGTTGCGGATAATCTTGTGAAAATCAAGGTGAGCGGAGCAGGGAAGTTCGAAGCCGTTGCGAATGGCGACCCCACATGCCTGGAAAGCTTTCGCACTCCGCAGATGCACCTCTTCAGCGGTGCGCTGAACTTTATCGTCCGCAGCGCATATGCTCCCGGGACGATTAATTACGAAGTTTCTTCCCGCGGGCTTCAGAAGGCTTCGGGGAGTATAACAGTGAGACAGTGAAAAGGTACGTTTCAATTATCATTATTTGCCTGCTGGCCGTTTCCTGCGCCTCCAGACAGGATTTCTCTTCCGTGCCGGAGGCCGGTTACGGGCAAGTGTCCCGCGTGGAGCCTCTCAGTTGGTGGACAGGCATGAATACTCCCTTGCAGCTTATAGTGCAGGGGCCGGGCATTTCGGAGTATTCTGTCGCCGTAGACGGCAGGGGTCTTCGCATAAAGGCTGTCCATAAAGCCGACAGCCCGGATTATCTGTTCCTCGACATGGAGGTTTCCAGGGCGGGTGAATACAATCTGGTGTTCAGCCGGGCAGACGACAGTTTCAGATACCCCTATATAGTGCGGGAGCGCGAAAAAGGCAGCCGGAAGCGGCAGAGCTACACGACTGCGGATATGATCTACCTCATTATGCCGGACCGTTTCTCTTCGGCTTTCTCCGACAACGATTCGGCATGGCAGGGCGGGGAGTATTCCGACGGATCGGCCCGCGCCTGGCAGGTGCCCCAAACTCCGGATAAAGTGGACCGCAACGATCCCGTGGCCCGCCACGGAGGAGACATACAAGGCATTATCAACCATCTGGATTATATCGCAGACCTGGGCGCCACCGCCATCTGGTGTACGCCGCTGCTGCTTGACAATCAGGAGTATGAATCCTATCACGGATATGCCTGCGCCGACTACTATCATATCGACCCCCGTTTCGGCGACAACGCCCATTACCGCAAAATGGTGGAAGAAGCGCATGCACGCGGATTGAAAGTTATCATGGACATCGTCACCAATCACTGCGGCACCGCACACTGGTGGATGGACAATCCTCCGTTCGCAGACTGGTACCATGTAAACGAGCCCTACATGCAGATGAATGCATTATTTTCCGTTTACATGGATCCGAACGCCTCCGTGCGCGACCGCGAGCGTCAGGAGAGCGGATGGTTCGTGCCTAGCATGCCCGATATGAATCTGGATAATCCGTTTTTACTAAGATATTTCCAGCAATGGGTAGTGTGGTGGATTGAATACGCCGGCCTGGACGGCCTGCGCGTGGACACCTACCCCTACAACGAGCCGGTGCCGATGAGCGAATGGTGCAAGGCGGTCACGGACGAGTATCCGAACATGAATATCGTGGGAGAATGCTGGGACATGAACATTCCGCAGGTGGCTTACTGGCAGAAAGACAACCACAACCCGAACGGTTTCAACTCCAACCTGCCTTCCATCATGGATTTTCCCCTGCAGCGGGCCATAATTACCGCCCTCTGCGAAGACCAGGTATGGTGGGACGAAGGTATGACACGCATCTACACCGTGCTCGGGCAGGATTTCGCCTATAAGGACCTCAGCCACATGATGACCTTCTTTGCGAATCATGACCATGCACGCACCGGGGATATTCTCCGCCGGGACCCTGCCCGCATGAAACTGGCCATAACGCTGCTCGCCACTCTGCGAGGCATACCCCAGCTTTATTACGGAGATGAAATGATGTTCCTCGAGCGCAAGGACTGTCAGTCGCATGACGGAGCCAAGCGCATAGATTTCCCGGGCGGATGGGAAGGGGATGCTGTCGATTTGTTTTCGGAGGCAGGACGTGCCGTGGCGGACGGCGTGTATGCTGCGGCGGCAGACCTGCACGACTATACCCGCAGGCTTTTCCAGTGGAGGCGCAACTGCAAAGCGGTACAGGAAGGCCGCACACTGCATTTCCTGTCGCGCGCAAACGAAGGCCCCAGGAACATCACCGACAACAGCTACTCCTTCTTCCGCTACACTTCGGACGAAGCTGTGTTCGTATATATTAACAATACTTCCGAGAATCGGGATCTGGACTGGAATCACTACCGCGAATTCGTTCCCGGCCCGGTTTCCGGACGCAATGTACTTACAGGCGAGAGTATTGTGCTGCAGGACGGGGTTACGATTCCCGCCAAATCCGCATTGATTGTTGAATTTGAAAGAATATGAAAAGACTGATGTTATTTGCCGCCATGGCGGCGCTGATGCCTGTGGCATGTTGCAACCCCGGGCAGAACGTGCATGCAGACTGGATGTACAACACCGTGGTATACGAGGTTAACGTACGCCAGTTCAGCCCGGAAGGCACATTCAAGGGAGTTGAGGCCCAGCTTCCCCGCCTGAAAGACCTTGGAGTGGACATCCTCTGGCTGATGCCCGTAAACAAGATAGGCGTTGAAGGGCGCAAGGGCACGCTCGGGAGTTATTACGCCATCTCCGACTACAAGGCAGTGAACGAAGAATTCGGCACTATGCAGGACTTCGAAGACCTTCTGGCCGCCGCGCATGAGCAGGGATTCAGGCTGATTATGGACTGGGTGGCCAACCAGACTGCTCCGGACAATGTCTGGATGACTGACAAACCCGCCGATTTCTACGAGCGCGACTCGCTCGGCAACGCTATTTGGGAATATGACTGGACCGACACGCGCAGCCTCAATTACGAGAACCGCGAGGTCTGGTACGCACAGGAAGATGCAATGCGCTTCTGGCTCGAAAAGGGAGTGGACGGCTTCCGTTGCGATGCCGCCGGCGAGATGCCCACCGAAACATGGCAGTATCTGGTACCCGCCTTGCGACAGGCATATCCCGATATTTACCTCCTCGCAGAAGCCGAAAAGCCGGAGTTTGTGGCAGATACTATGTTCGATGCCACCTATGCCTGGGAGATGCATCACATTGAGAATGCGATTGGACGCGGCCCGGCCAACAGGGACGGCGAAAAGACGGCTGCCGATCTCCGCGAATATCTTGAAAAAGATGCCGTGAACACCCCAGCATCAGCCTTCCGCTTGGCCTTTACCTCCAACCACGACGAGAACTCATGGAACGGCACCGAATTCGAGCGCATGGGAGATGCCGCCAAAGTGCTGGAAGTGCTGAACTTCACCCTTCCGAAAACACAGCCCCTAATCTATACCGGCCAGGAAATCGGACTGGCGAGACGCCTGGAATTCTTTGAAAAAGATCCGATAACAGACTGGTCCGCAAACGAATACACAGACTTTTTCAAAGAACTGGTAGCCCTCAAACATGCCAATCCCGCCCTTGCCGCAGGCGAGCGTGGAGGCAAGGTAAAGTGGATTGAAACCGGTGATCCCGACGTACTCGCCTTCTCCCGGAAGGTACGCGGTAACAAAGTTACGGTTTATACCAATCTGCAGCCTGAACCGTCCATGAAAATCAAAGCCCTCCAGTCAAGGGACAACCCCGACGGAATCCTGCCGGCATGGGGATGGAAAATAATCTGCTTATAGTCATGAAAAAGAAATCAACACTCAGTTTCAAGATAGAATACCACACCCGCTGGGGAGAATCCCTGGCGCTGGTAGGCGCAGACGACAAGGTCTGGCCCATGAGCTATACCACAGGCGGCGTCTGGACACTGGACATTCCCGAAGCAGGCGCCGGACTGCTCGAAGACTACTTCTATGTGGTAATCGAAGACGGACTGTGGACGCGCACCGAATGGGCGCATCATCACCGCCCGGAGGAGGACGCAAAACATCTGATTACGGACTCCTGGATTGACTGCCCCATAGCCGGCTGCCCGTTCCCACGGGAGCACTCCGCAAAGATTTTCGACCAACCCGGATATCGAGGAGCAGGTACGGCTATTCCTGTTTTCTCCCTACGCAGCGAAGAAGGATTCGGCATTGGCGAATTCCACGATATCCCCCGCTTTGTAGACTGGATGGAACGTACGGGGCAGAGCGTCCTTCAGCTTCTCCCGATCAACGACACCACCCGTCACGGGGCCTGGTCCGATTCCTATCCGTACAGCCCGGTTTCATCCTTCGCGCTGCACCCCATCTACATCCATCTGCCGGAGATCGGAGTCCCGCAAGACGCGACCTACAAAAAGGAGCAGGCGGAGCTGAATGCGCTCCCCAACGTGGATTATCCGCGGGTTCTGGCACTTAAAATCAAGTACCTGAAAATTGCATTTGAATCACAGGGAGCAAAGGAACTCAAATCTCCCGCATGCAGGAAGTTTATCAAAGACAACGCTTTGTGGCTTGAGCCTTATTCGGAGTTTTGCGCGAAACGCGACGGATCCGACCCCGACTTCTACCGCTGGGTGCAGTTCCATCTGGACAGGCAGCTTTCGCACGCCGTCCGATACGCACACGAGAAGGGTGTATTCCTCAAGGGGGACCTCCCCATCGGCGTAGGCCGCGACAGCGTGGACGCTGCTTCCAATCCGAAACTCTTCAATCTCGACTCCAGCGCGGGCGCACCGCCGGATTTCTTCAGCGCGGACGGTCAGAACTGGGGCTTCCCCACATATAACTGGGAAGAAATGGCAAAGGACGACTATGCCTGGTGGAAGGCCCGTCTCCGCGTTATGGCAAAGTATTTCGACGCTTACCGCATCGACCATATACTCGGATTCTTCCGCATTTGGGAGATTCCGCTTCCGCACAAGAGCGGCCTGTTGGGCCACTTCAATCCGGCAATGCCATACAGCAGGGATGAGATTTCCGCTCTGGGGCTTCCCGTTCAGGGACTCTTTATCGAAGATCCCCGCAGGACGGGATGGTTCCATCCCCTCATCTCTCCCGACACTTCCGCGCTTGAAGGGTGGCAGAAAGAGAGGTTCGATGCCCTGTACACCGACTTCTTCTACCACAGACACAACGGGTTCTGGGCCCGGAACGCCATGCGGAAGCTTCCCAAGCTGTTGTCCTGCACCGGGATGCTGGCCTGCGGGGAAGACCTCGGCATGGTGCCGGACTGCGTTCCCGGAGTGATGGACCACGAGAAGATCCTGAGCCTGGAAATGCAGCGAATGGAGAAGGGGCGGCCGTGGCCGTACCTCAGCGTCGCCGCGACTTCTTCCCACGACATGACTTCCATCCGCCTCTGGGATGCAGAAGACAAGAGCCCCGAGGACTGCCGCCGCATACTTAAGGAGCATCTGGATTCATGCAGTATGCTGGCTATATTCCCCCTGCAGGACTGGCTTTCAATGGATGGCTCCCTGCGGGCGCCTGACCCCGCGGCGGAACGCATCAACGATCCGGCCGATGCGGACAACAAGTGGTGCTGGCGCATGCACCTGACCACCAGGCAGCTGCTCGAAAGCACCGCCTTCTGCACGGCGGTCTCCACATTGATAAAGGATAGCGGAAGATAGGAAACGGCTTCTGCCCGGGAACGATTCCGGATCAGAAATCGGAACTGCCGAGGGTGCGGCGGGTAAAGGTGTATGAAGACTCCACGCCGACAACCTCGTAATCACTTTCCGCCTCAACCTTGCTGCGGTCTATCAGAACCCCGTGAAGCAGGAAATCCATTTCGGTTTTCTGCAGTTCCTTGTTGGCCGCCACAAGCTGTGACTGCAGGCCGGGAAGTTTGGCCTCTTTCTTAACTATCTTGTCCTGCATGGCGGCCTTGTCTTCCGGCTTGGAATTGTTGTAGAATGCCCTGAGCGTGGACAGTTCGCGGTTCAGGCGGGAGATCTCTTCGCGAAGGCGCCTGACTTCCGCCGCCTTCTGGGCATAGAGGGCGGTGTTCGGGTCCGCCACGGTCGCCGCCGACATCGCACTTTTGTTGTCCACCCTCTTGAGGTTCACCGCCGGCTTCAGCTTGCATATCTTCTGAAGCTCTTCCACGGAGTTTACGCGGTGGCTTACCGGCATCACCTCATATTCAAGGACATATATGCTGACGCTGTCGGACGGGCAGTCGCGGTTGCTGGCAAAAATGCTGTATCTGCCGTCCGGGGAGTTGATATAGAGGAAATCGTCGCCCGGCGAAGAATAGGGGAAGCCCATGTTTTTCGGTTCACCCCAGCGGCCCTGGGGAGTACGCTCGCAAACATAGATGTCGTATCCGCCGACACCGTAAAGCCCTTTTGAAGCGAAGTAGAGCTTGCCGCCGCTCACCATGGGGAAAATCTCGTCTTCGGTGGAAGAAAACGGCATCCGGTAGGGAGAGGACCACATGGTGCCAAGGTCGCGGGCATAATAGATGTTGCGCACTCCGTTCGCATCCGCAGCCGACCAGTACGCCTCCTTGCTGCCACGGGGGAAGTACACAACGGAAGAAAAGTCGCCCCCTTTCGGATCGAGGCGGTTCGGAGCCGGCCTCCAGGCCCTGTCGGTCAGGGGATAATAGAGATAGAAATCCTTGAGAGAGAAGGTTTTGCGTGAAACCACCTTGGGGCTGTGGCAGTAAGTGGCCATGGCCTTTCCGTTGCGGCTGCGGGAGAGCAGTTTCTCTATTTCCACCCTCCGTACGGAATCTTTGCATTTGCGAAGGGCCTCCGTGTACGATTCCACCGCGGCGTCGAAATCATATTCGCTGTGGTAGGCCTCCGCATCGTTCAGCAGGTACTCGTAATCCTGCATGCTCGCCCTTGAAAGGACCGCGCTCTGAGAGAAAACGACGGGCGTGGCAACCACGAAGGCAGCCATTGCAAGCAGCATTCTCTCAAGCGGAAACCTCATCAAAAAGCACTTAAACAGTCTACAAAATTAAGAAATAACCGACAGATAATTTCTTTATTGGAAAAAAATCGTAAATTTGCGGGCTAATTCGCTGAATTTAATTTTTAATTAAAACTATAGATTTATCATGCAAAGCAAAGGTGCAATCAGATTAGTAGCCATTCTGCTCCTTATCGCCTGCGTCTGGCAGCTTTCTTTCACACTCGTGACAAGCATCCAGAACAATAAGGCCAAAAAGTATGCCGAGGCGGCAGCAGTCGCAGTGCAGGCAACCCCTGCATTCATGAAAGTGGCAGCAGAAGATCAGGCTTATTATCTTGACTCCATCAAGAAAGAACAGCAGAAATGGTACACGGACTCCATTTCCAATGAGAAGGTTTATTTCGGTTACAAGTTCAAAGACGTCCGTTCAAAAGAAATTAACCTGGGCCTCGACCTTAAAGGCGGCATGAACGTCATGCTGCAGGTTCAGCTTGAAGACCTCGTAAAAGCCATCTCCGGGGGCAATACGGATCCCCAGTTCCACCAGGCCATAGAGCTCGCCAAGAAACGCAGCGTCAATTCCCAGTCCGACTTCATCACCCTCTTCGGTGAGGCTTGGGAGGAAATCACCGGCGGCGCAAGGCTCAGCCAGATTTTTGGAACCTACGAGATGCGCGAGAGCATCAAGCCCGAATCCACCAACGCAGAGGTCCTTTCGGTTATAAGGAAAGAGGCGGAGAGCGCAGTTTCCAACTCGTTCAACGTGCTCCGCAACCGTATCGACCGCTTCGGCGTCACCCAGCCTTCGATCCAGAAGATCGGCAACTCAGGCCGCATCCTGGTCGAACTCCCTGGCGTGAAAGAGCCCGAGCGTGTTCGCAAACTCCTTCAGGGCACCGCATCCCTCGAATTCTGGACAACGTTCGAGAACGGAGAAATCTATCCTTACCTGGTTGAGGCGAACGAGACTCTCGCAGGCCTGCTGGCCGAAGAGAACGCCGTTCCCGCAAAGGTTGAGACGGCTCCCGCGGAAAAGGACATCGTCGCTGAAGAAATCAGCAAGACCGAGAGCGAAGATGCGAACGTAAACGCCTACAAGGCTGCCAATCCCCTCTTCGCCGTCCTCCAGCCCATGCAGCAGAACGCCGGCGCATGCATCGGTTATGCCAGCTCCGCCGACACCGCAAAGGTCAACCGCTATCTGGCAATGCCCCAGATTGCAGCCCTCTTCCCTGCGGAATTCCGTCCCATGTGGGGTGTGAAACCCGTCGGCAACAGCGAGAATATCTATGAACTCGTCGCCATCAAGGCATCTTCCCGCGACGGGCAGGCTCCCCTTGACGGAAGCGTCATCACCAATGCGGAGGTCACCTATAACAACCGCACCAACGGCGAGCCCAAGGTTTCCATGAGCATGAACGCCGAGGGCGCCAACGTGTGGGCACACCTCACCAAAGACAACATCGGCAAGCAGATCGCCATCGTACTCGACGGCACCGTCTATTCCTACCCTGTGGTGAACACCGAAATCAGCGGAGGCAACTCCGAGATTTCCGGCCACTTCACCGTGGAAGAGGCCACCGACCTTGTGAACGTTCTCAAGTCCGGTAAGCTTCCCGCCCCCGCGACCATCGTCCAGGAGCAGGTGGTTGGTCCTTCACTGGGTGCCAAGTCAATCAGGGACGGTATGATCTCCTTCCTGATCGCCTTCATCCTGGTGCTCGTTTACATGATATTCTTCTATCAGGGAGCCGGTCTGGTGGCCGATGTCGCCCTGCTCACCAACGTGGTTCTCCTCTTCGGCACCCTCGCATCCTTCGGTGCGGTCCTCACCCTGCCCGGCATCGCCGGTCTCGTGCTGACCCTGGGTATGGCCGTGGACGCCAACGTTATCATATATGAGCGTATAAAGGAAGAGATAAAGGCAGGCAAGGGCCTGAGCAAGGCAGTGGCCGACGGTTATTCCAACGCCTACTCCGCAATTATCGACGGACAGATTACCACCCTGCTTACCGGTCTGGTGCTCTTCTTCTTCGGTTCAGGTCCCGTCAAGGGTTTCGCAACCACGCTCATCATCGGTATCATCACTTCGGTGCTGACCTCGATCTTCATCACCCGCCTCATCATCGACGGCCGTGTTGCAAAAGGCAAGAACATCACGTTCGAGAACAATCTCACCCGCAACTTCCTCAAGAACACGCATATCAACTTCCTGGGTGGCCGCAAATGGTCTTACATCGTTTCCGGTATCGTCATAGTGATTTCGCTCTTCAGCATATTCACCAAGGGATTCACCTACGGTGTAGACTTCACTGGAGGCCGCACCTATGTGGTACGCTTTGACAAGCCCGTCCTTGCAGAAGATGTGCGTGCTGCCGTCAACGACGTATTCAATGCAGCCGCAGCGGCTGACGAGAACATCAAGAACTCCTCCGTGGAGGTCAAGCAGTTCGGCGGCGACTCCCAGATGAAGATCACCACCTCCTACAAGATCGAAGACGAAAGCTCCACCGTAGATGCCGAAATCGAAGGCATGATCTACAACGCCCTCAAGGGTATGTTCGTAACGGAGATGTCGCTGAGCGACTTCACCTCGACCCTCGACAATCCCAACGGTATCATTTCGTCCGACAAGGTGGGCGCATCCATCGCCAACGACATCAAGCGTGACGCCATCATCGCCGTCATACTTGCCCTCATCATCATCTTCGGTTACATCGCCCTCCGTTTCAAGGGTTGGAACTGGGGTCTCGGCGGCGTGGTTTCCCTCGCCCATACGGCCATCATCGTCATCGGCTTCTTCTCCCTGTTTACGGGAATCCTGCCGTTCAACCTTGACGTCGACCAGACCTTCATCGCAGCTATCCTGACGATTATCGGTTACGCGATCAACGATAACGTGGTTATCTTCGACCGTATCCGCGAGAACAAGTTCCTGCACCCCAATGCAGACTTCAAGGATACCGTCAACAGCTCGCTCAATGCAACCCTCACCCGTACGGTGAACACCTCGGTTTCCACTCTCCTCCCTATGGTCGCTATCGCAATCTGGGGCGGTGAGAGCATCCGCGGTCTGTCAGTCGCACTCATCCTCGGTATCGTAATCGGAACCTACGCTTCCATCATGATCGGTACCCCCGTGATGTTCGACAGCACAAAGAAAGCTGCATCGAAGAAGTAATAAGACGGAGCGGCTCCGAAAATAGCAGCATTTGTTTCATTTCCAGCAGGATATGCTGCGACGAAACAAATGCTGCTTTCTTTGTAACATGTTATGGTTCATTTACCCTCTATCCAAATGAATAAAAAGGTACAACTTCTGCCGGTGATGTTCTGCTTTTTCGCCATGGGGTTCGTAGACCTCGTGGGCATCGCATCAAACTATGTCCAGGCCGATCTGGGTCTTTCCGACGCATCGGCCAACATCTTCCCCTCGCTGGTATTCTTCTGGTTCCTGTTTTTCTCCGTGCCCACAAGCATGCTCATGAACAGGATCGGGCGCAAGAATACCGTGCTGGTCAGCCTGGCAGTGACGGCCGTGTCCCTGCTGCTGCCCCTCTTCGGCGAAACCTATGGTCTGATGCTGATAAGCTTCTCCCTGCTGGGCATCGGCAACGCCCTTATGCAGACTTCATTGAATCCGCTCATTACCAATATCATCAAGGGAGACTCTTTGGCCAGTACCATGACCTTCGGCCAGTTCGTGAAGGCCATCGCTTCCTTCATGGCTCCGTACATTGCCATGTGGGGCGCCACCGCGGCCATCCCGTCCTGGGGGCTTGGCTGGCGGGTGCTGTTCCCCATCTATATGATTATCGGCATCCTGGCCAGCGTCCTGCTGCTGGTGACACCCATCGAACGTGAGGCGGTGGCCGACAAAGCCACGTCCTTCGCCGGATGCTTCAAACTCCTTGGACTGCCCATCGTGCTGCTCAGTTTCCTGGGCATTATATGCCATGTTGGCATTGACGTGGGAACCAACACTACCGCTCCCAAGATACTGATGGAACGTCTGGGGATGTCCATTACCGAGGCCGGCTTTGCCACCAGCCTGTACTTTATCTTCCGTACCATCGGCAGCCTGTCCGGCTCGTTTATCCTGGCAAAGTTCAGCCACAGGAAGTTCTTTCTTTTCAGCGTGCTCCTGATAGCCCTGGCCATGTGCGGACTCTTCTTCGGGACCACCAAGGCCGTCCTGTACGTTGCCATCGCACTTGTGGGTTTCGGCAACTCCAACATCTTCTCAATCGTGTTCGCACAGGCTCTGCTGGCCGTTCCCGACAAGCAGAACGAGGTGTCCGGTCTGATGATCATGGGACTTTTCGGAGGCACCGTATTCCCGCTTCTGATGGGTTTTGCCTCCGATGCCGTCGGTCAGGTTGGCGCAGTGGCCGTGATGACCGTAGGCGTCATCTATCTTTTCTTCTATCTTCCTAAAGTCGCAAAGCGAGGTCATGCCCGTCATTCCTGAAGAAATTAAACATTTGTAAATACAGATGTGTAATAGAGTCGCGCAGAAGCCTGTTTTATTTTATTTTGGGGGAATTGATCTGATAATTCACGCCAAGTTTTTCCAGCCTGTCCAGCAGTTCGGAGCATACCCTGACCTGGATCTTTTTCGCCGACAGGTCCAGCCTGTAGCCGGTATGGGCGTCAAAAAGGTGCACGCGGAGCGGGGTGGATCCGGCGAATTCTTTCAGGGTGGCATTCAGCCTCTTGCGGAAATCTCCCTTCAACATCACGGTGTCGAGGTCTATGGTAATCTCCTTTATCCTTGATTCCGCGACATTGCCGAGCAGGAAAATGTCGTTTATACGGAATCCCATCGACGGTGCTTTCCCTTGATCGAGTTCCTCCGGCTTGCGCGGGAAGCGCTCCGCTATTTCTCCTTCTATGAAGAGGCTCTCGTGCTCCTTCATCTTGCCCATGTAGGTCTCGTAATCCTTGCCGAAAAGCGCGAACTCGTAAGTGCCGCTGTAATCCTCGACGGTCACCTTCCCCCCAGGCTTGCCCTTCCGGGTGGTAATCGCCTTCACTTCCGTTACTATTCCCGCCACGGTTTCCTTCACCGGGACCATGATTCTCTTTATGTTTTTCGGATCCGAAGCGATACGGCCGCACTCATCCACACGGGCGTCTATCTCCGCGAGCCGGCATGTGGTAAAATTCTCTATTTCAAAACGGTAGCGGTCGAGAGGATGGCTTGAGAGATACATCCCTACATATTCCTTCTCGCTCTGAAGCAGCGACAGCGTGTCTTCTTCTCCCACCAGCAGCGGCATCTCCGGACGCACGGGCTTCATTTCCTCCACCTCTCCGAAAAGGGAACTGGCACTGTCGACAGTGTCGTTCCGGTACAGGTCTGCATACCGGCAGAGCTCGTCTATGAAAGGCTCGCCGTTCTTGCACTGCTGGAAGAACTGGCTGCGCTTGTAGCCGAACGAGTCGAATGCACCCGCATAAACCAGGATTTCAAGAGCCTTGCGGTTCACGTTCACACCCTTGTGGTTCTGCCCGTACAGGGCCATCCGTTCCACGAAATCCCATATGTCAGCGAACGGCCCGGAAGCCTCCCGCTCCTCTATGATGCCGTTCACGACGTTCTCGCCAAAGCCCTTCAGGCCGCCGAGACCGAAGCGGATGTCGCCTGCGACATTCACGGCGAAATCCTTCCCGGACTCATTGATATCGGGATTCAGGACCTTGATGCCGGACTTTCGGCAATCGGCCATGATTTCCTTCATCTCGTCCATGTTGGAACTCTGCTGCGTCAGGTTGGAAGCCTGGAACTCGCTTGGATAGTGCGCCTTGAGCCAGGCGGTCTGGTAACTCACCCAGGCATAGCAGGTGGCGTGGGACTTGTTGAACGCATACTTCGCGAAGGCTTCCCAGTCGCTCCAGATTTTTTCCAGCACCTTCGACGGATGCCCTTTGGCCTCGGCACCTTCGATGAAATCTTTCTTCAGGCCGTCAAGGAGATCCTTTTTCTTCTTGCCCATTGCCTTGCGGAGCTGGTCCGCCTTGCCCTTGGAGAAGCCGGCAAGCGACTGCGAAAGGCGCATGACCTGCTCCTGGTATACCGTCACGCCGTAAGTCTCCTGAAGAAGATCCTCCATCTCCGGAAGGTCGTAGTGGATCTTGGCAGGGTCGTTCTTTCCGGCAACGAAGTCCGGAATATAATCCATCGGCCCCGGACGGTAGAGGGCGTTCATTGCTATGAGGTCTTCGAAGCGCTCGGGATGCAGTTTCATCAGCCACTCGCGCATTCCTCCGGATTCAAACTGGAACACGCTCTTGGTATCGCCGCGTGAATAAAGGTCGAAGGTGGCAGGATCGTCGATGGGGATATTCTCTATGTCGAAGCCGGCGGGAAGGGCCTTCGGATTGCGCTTGCGGATAAGTTCCAGGCAGCGGGAGATGATGCTGAGCGTCTTGAGCCCCAGGAAATCCATCTTAAGCATGCCAACGTCTTCGATCTGGGAGCCTTCATACTGGCTGACCCACACCTTCTGGCCGGTGGCCTTGTCTTCTCCCATCGTGATGGGGATGTAGTCGGTAAGGTCTCCGCGGCCGATGATCATGGCGCATGCATGGATGCCCACCTGACGCACGCATCCCTCCAGCCGGAGTGCATATTCCAGCACTTCCCTCACCAGCGGCTCGCCTTCCTCGTATTCCTTCTTGAGTTCCGGCACATATTTGAAGCAGTTTTCTAGCGTCGGCTTCTTCTCCACTTCAACCCCGTTTTCTTTCATTACGAAGGGACGGTCGGGAATGAGCTTGGTAAGCTGGTTGCTCTTCTCAAGGGGCAGGTCGCTCACGCGTGCAACATCCTTCACGGCGAGCTTCGCCGCCATGGTGCCGAAGGTTATAACGTGGGAGATATGGTCGGCGCCATAGAGATCCTGCACATACTGGATTACACGGTATCGGCCTTCATCGTCGAAGTCGACGTCGATATCCGGCATGGAGATACGCTCCGGATTGAGGAAGCGCTCGAAGAGCAGGTCGTATTTGACAGGGTCGAGATTGGTGATGCGGAGGCAGTAGGATACAACGCTTCCGGCCGCGCTGCCACGTCCAGGCCCCACGGAGATGCCGTTGCGCTTCGCCCAGTTGATAAAATCCTGCACTATGAGGAAATAGTCGGGGAAGCCCATGAAGGATATGGTCTTGAGCTCGAAGTCGATGCGGTCGCGAAGTGCGGCGTCCGAATCAAGCTGCGCACCGTAACGCTCGCGGGCGCCCTGCCATGTCAGGTGGCAGAGGAATGCTACCGAACGGCAGAATTCATCCCCACGGTAATTGCCCTCTTCATCGTTGCGGCCGCGGTCGATCACTTCCTTATAGGTTTCCAGATGCTTGTCTATATCTGCAAGGAAGTCCGGATCTATGGTGAATTTCGGCAGGATGTGGGAACTGTTGATGTCGTATCGCTCCACCTTTTCCATCACCTCGCGGGTGTTGAATACGGCTTCCGGATGGTCCGGGAAAAGGGCGAGCATCTCGTCTTCGCTCTTGAGATATTCCTGCTGGGTATAGCGCAGACGCTTCGGATCGTTGACCAGTGAATTGGTGGTAAGGCAGATGAGCCTGTCGTGCGCCGGGCCGTCGTCGCGGCGGACGAAGTGCGTATCATTCGTGGCGACCACCTTTACCCCGTGCTTTGCGGCAAGTTCGAATATGGCCTCGTTTACCCTCTTCTGGTTGTTGTAAAGATCCAGCGAGAGGCCGGGCACCTCCGTCTTGTGGAGCATCACCTCCAGATAATAATCGTCGCCGAACACGCGCTTATGCCACTCGATGGCTTTGTCCGCCCCATCCATGTCTCCCGCAAGTATGCAGCGCGGGATTTCTCCGGCGATGCAGGCGGAAGAGCAGATGAGCCCCTCGTGATACTTCTCCAGCACTTCGTGCGACACCCTCGGCTTGCCATAGTACATACCTTCGATATGCCCCGTGGAGATAATCTTCATCAGGTTCCTGTAGCCGGTGTGGTTTTTGGCCAGAAGGATGAGATGATAGTACTTCGTATGCTCGGTATCCTTGAGGCGGTGGTCGTAGTGGCAGGTGACATAAGCCTCGCAGCCCAGTATGGGCTTGATGTCCGGATACTTTTTGCTTACGTCGAAGAATTCCTTCACGCCGTACATATTGCCATGGTCCGTGATTGCCAGGCCGGGCATCGCGAGCTCACTCGCACGGGCGAAAAGCTTCTTTATATTAGACATTCCATCAAGGATGGAATATTCGGTATGAACGTGAAGAGGGACAAAACTAGCCATAGTCTTGCAAAAATAGTAAAAAAGCGCGAATGCTGCGTCGTTTACTACCTTGCAAAATAAAAGTCTTTGACAACGGAAAAGGCCTGCTTGCGGCGCCCCCGCTCGTCAATGAGCCCCTTGCGGTTGAAGTCGTCCTGAATGCCGGGAAGAGGCCGTTTCGGGGAGCGGAAATCCTTCAGGCACCACGGGCACAGGCCGCTCAGGCCGGGGAGTTTCTCCAACATTTCCAGGTTTTTCCGATAGAGCAGGGCGAGGTATTCTTCCGTGAACATTTCCTGCGCGCTTCCATGGTTGCCGTACAGGGCGCCTCCGCCGAATTCGCTGACCACGACGGGTTTTCCGGAAGGGATGGTCCACTGCAACGAGTCGCAGTCCGCAGGCTTTCCGTCGTACCATCCTTCATACTGATTGAAACTGACCAGGTCCGTCAGATCGATAAGCTCGTCTTCGACTATAGCATGGCGGGGATCCGGCATATGCTTTTCCATCGCCGCGGAAATGAGGCGGGTGGGATCTTCCGCCCTGGCCTTCGCTATGAGCCTGCCGAGGAAAGACAGCCTTTCCGGCGTGCGCGGAGTTTCATTCGCCACCGACCAGATGATGACGGCGGCCCTGTTTGCATCGCGCCCAATCATCTCCATGAGCTGATTCTCGGCATTGGAGTATGTTTCTTCGGAAGACCAGTCTATATTCCAGTAGCAGGGTATTTCTTCCCACAGGAGGAATCCCATCCGCTCCGCAAGGCGAACCATCTTTTCGCTGTGGGGATAATGCGCAAGGCGGAGGAAGTTGCACCCGAGGTCTTTTGCCGCCTCCAGAAGAGCCTTTACATCTTCTTCGCTGCGGCAACGGCCGGGATTGGGGCCGATTGTTTCGTCATGCAGGGCAACCCCCTTGAGAAATACGGGCCTGCCGTTGAGAAGTATCTTTTCTCCCTCCGTACGGATGGTACGGAACCCCACCTTGTCCGTAATGCGGTCTCCGGCGCAGCTGATGATGATGTCGTACAGTCTGGGGTTCTCCGGAGACCACAACTCCGGCCTGGCTTTCACAGATAAACTTAAAGACCGGCCGTCAGTGCCGGCGGTACATTTTTTCCTGATTCCCAGTTCGGGAATTTCCACCGTGACAGGGGCGCTGCCGCCGTCAAGACTGACGGAGATATCGATACGGCCTCCGTCGAATTTCAGCCGGTAATCCCGGATGAATACCTCAGGGACGCTAACCAGAAGCACATCCCGGGTAATGCCGCCGTAGTTCCACCAGTCATAGTTGAGAGTCGGAACTTCCGATACCCCGCGGGTGTTATTCACCCATACCACAAGGCTGTTTTCTCCCTCCTTCAGAACATCCGTCACTTCGAACCAGAACGGCGTGAATCCGCCTTTGTGAGTACCCAGGATGGTATTATTCAGGCCTACCATGCACTGGTAGTTCACCGCGCCGAAATAAAGGAACCAGCGCCTTCCCGGCACCGGCCTGAAATCAACTTTCCGGCGGTACCAGACGCTGCCTTCGTAGTAATACAGACGTTCAGATTGGGTGTTCCAGTCTCCCGGCACGGCAAGCGAAGGAGACCTGTCAAAATCGTATTCTACGAGTTTTGACTTGTCCTGATAAAAATGCCTGTCCGCAAAATACCGCTTGTGCGGCTTCTGGAGAGTCATGTGATACTTGTATATCCCAGTATCCATGGGATCGACGATATAGTTCCACTGTCCGCCGAGGGAAATGCACTCCCTGCCATCCGTAAGGGTAAAAGCCCGGGCGGGGAGCATGGCAAGCGCCAGCAATACGGGAACAATCAATCGTTTCATTTCCACTTCACGTCGCAGACATAGACCTGGCGGGAACCTTCATGCACGGAATTGAACGCAATCTGGGAACCGTCGCTGCGCCAGCGGGCGTGCAGGTCGCAGCGGGAATACTGCTCCCTGTATTCTTCCGGGACAAAATAGGTTCCCAGCGACTTCACCGCCTCATCCTCGACGCGTATCAGCACCCACTCGCGCTCCTTGTTTGCATTCCAGTAGCCGTCCGAGCAGAGGAACTGCCCGTTCGGGGAGAATACAAGATGTCCGTCCCAGTCCAGGACTCCCGGGGCAAGATGGCGCACCTTTTCTTCTTCTCCCACCTTGAATATCGTATGGGCCCAGCATTTCCCGGCATTCCACCGTGCGGTTACGGCCAGCGTTTCGTCGTCCAGCCAGTTGAAGTGGGATCCCTCCCATCCGTTCGGGTAGCAGCGGCGAAGATTCTGCCCGTCAACATCAATGGTAAAAGCGGAAGTCTGCCACACCTTCACATGACCGAACTGCGCCACCTGCTCGTCCAGATTTTCAACGGTGCGGGCAAGGAAGAATATCTTTTTCGCATTTTTACTGATGACCGTATGGCAGAAATAGGCAAGGCCGGCAGGGTCGGCGATCCTTGTCATCTGCGTGGCGGCGCTGCTCACGGACAGTATCAGGCGCCCTTCCCCTGTGCGCATGTTCACAACCCACAGACCGTCGTTCTCAGGCCACACCACTTTGCGCTGCGGATCCTGTCCTTTCCCGGCATAGCCGTAGTCGGGGCGGCACAGGCGCAGGCGCGCATAATTCAGCGAAACGGCCACCGTCCCGTCTTTGGACACGGCGCTTACCGGATACGGAATAATCCGCTCGGCGCCCGTCTTCCAGTTATAAACCACGGAAACGAAACGGCCGTCCCGGCAGTCGTTGTACACGCAGGCTCCGTCTTCCCACGGCAGCCAGTGGAACATGGCGGCTTCCTGGAAATTCCAACACAGGGTTTTTGCAATGGGAATGACTTTGTTCCCGTCCTGAAGGTCCACAAGGGCCAGCGTCGCTTCTTCCCCTTCCTGGACAAGCCGCCCGTTCACGTCCGTTTCCAGTATGGCCAGATACCGTCCGTCCGGACTCCAGGCATCAATGCCGAAATAGTTTGCAAGAAGATGGTCATGAGGGCCGCTTGTAACGGCATAAGGTTCACCTACCTCAGGAAAATCCGGCAGGCCGTTTGTCTGGCAGCAGGTCAGTGCGGCAACGAGGGAGAGCAGATAAAGTCTTTTCATTTCTACAGTTCCAACAGCGCGATAGAATTATTGTTCATTCTTACCTGGACGGTCCCGTCTTCCGCAGGGAAGAGGGGGATCTCCGTATATATGTGTTCTTCGTCGGTAAGATAGCAGTAGATTCTCGGGGCATTCAGTGCCTTCCCCGGAACGAGGGAAACGGTGACCGTAGCGATATTGCAGGCGTTGTTGTCTCCGTTGTAGCGCGTGAGGAGCAGTACCGTCTTCCCCTCATGCACCGCAGCTACCGCATATATATCCCCTGCACCGCCCGTAACCTTGCATGAACACTCGCTGCCTTTCAGTTTGCTCCATGCATAGAAAGCATAATAGACGGGCATGTGCTTATAGAGCTGGAAATCGTAGAATCCGCAGTATGAACTCGCGGCGCGGAAGTCATAGTACATCAGCATGTCGACCGGAGCGTCCTGCAGCGCCGACATCGTGGCGGATACGAAAGCCGCACCCTTCATGGACCGGCGGTTTTCCCTGTTGTAGCGTTCATTGGAAGAGCCGGGGCCGGCGTTCTTGAACCTGCGGTAGTTCCATTCGTTCAGTATCAGCTCCGCATCCCCGTAGCCATACTCACGCATCCATCCCCTTATCAGATCCGCTTCCATCAGATAGACCGACGGCTCCGAACCGTATTTGTGCCAGGAAACGAAGTCGATGGGAACCTTGTTGTCGCGCATATACTCGAAGAACTGCGGGAAATAGGTTTTGGTTCCCTGAATGCGGCAGTAGGAAGGGCCGCCTATCTTAAGCTCCGGAAAGCGCTCCTTGAGATGCTTCGCCGCCACCGCGTAGAATTTATGGAATTCTTCGACGGGAGCTCCCCAGGTGCGCGGTTCGGTCTGCCATCTTCCGGAAGACTGGTCGAGGTCGGCCTCGTTCCAGATTTCCCAGTAACGGATACCGTAATGGAAACCGTTCGCCCAGCCTTCATTGTAGTGGAGGATGATGTGCTCGCAAATCTTCGCCCATTTCTTATAATCCTTCGGAGGATAGATGTTGTACTTGGCGGCGGTCTGGTTCTCTATGGTCTGCCCGAGACGGTAAAACGGCTCGCTGCCGGCATCTATCAGCGTCTTGATGTACAGGTCGGTTTCCCTGAAATCATATGAAGATTCCTTGTCAGGATTCTTGCTGAAATCCGGAAAGACATCGCTGATATCGACCACGCGCTCCCCATAGAACCCGTCACTGGCGTCGTGGGTGCGGCTGAAGGGGATTTCAAGTATCCTGAAATCTTCCTTTTGAATGTCGCTGTCGTAGGCCGGGCCGTTGTTTACGGCGTTCATCGGCTTTATCGGGCCGACAACGGTCGACGGGTCCACCGTGACGCCCACCTGCACGGACGTGACGTCCGGCTGGGCTTTCTGGGCGACGCAGAGTACCGGCGACAGGACAGCCACGCCGTACAATATCCAGTTACGCAATCTTTTCATAGAAGGCCTGTTTTAAAATATGTTCGTCCCGGTATATCCTTCGTGAGACGCGCCGGATGCATTGTAAGGCTCGGTGGCTCCGGGGACAAGGCAGGTCTTCATGGGATTGCCGCCGAGCTGGCTCCAGTTCGCACCTGGTCCGGACGTTCTCGGGCAGGTAATCTTGTACAGGACCGCGCCCTCGTCGTCGATGGAAGTACAGGTTACGTATATATTGCCGTTATAATCGATCGTGGGACTTGTCCTGGGCTGGGCATTGTTGAATAAGAATTGTGAAACAAGCGAACCGTCCTGAGGCGAGAGCTTGAGCAGGCGCCGCTTGCCGCTGTCGGTAACATAGACGTATCCCAGGTTGTCGATGGCGGGGACGCCGCAGTTACCCGTTCCTGTGTCGCGGGACCATGCCAGCGAGCCGTCGGCCGCGTTAAGCTTGAATATCTTGTCGGCGGCACGGACATAGGCGTTGCCGTCATCGTCAAGCACACAGCCAAGGCCGAAGTTGTTGGCCGCAGCCTCCACTTCCACTTTCCATATGAGCGTCGGTGCAGAGTTGTAAACGTAACTGTTCAGGTTGTAACGAGCGATTATCATATTCTCGTTGTCGGTCGTGGCGCAGACGTATACGCTTCCGTCGACTGTGGAAATCGCAGGCTGGAAGCCCTTTGTCAGGTAGCCGTAGCCGTCGGTATGAGTCATGCCCAGGAGATTGTAGCCGCGGCCGGTGTCGCTGTTCGCCGAAGTCTTCCAGAGGCCTGTCACATTGTCGACGACGCCGACCTTGAAGCCGCCGGAGGTCTCGGAACCGGCCGCCGTACCGGAAGAAGCGCCGCCGCGTGCGGAGCCGAAGACCAGTTTGCCGTCAGCGCTCACGGCCATGCCGCCGTAGGAGCCCTTGTCGCAGCCAAGCGTCTGGAAGAGGCTGCCGTCGCTGCGGTTCAGGATGACCATGTTAGAGTCAAACAGGCTGCCGTCCACATTCCTCGTTATAACGCTCACGTAGCTTCCGAATATGGCAGGAATGTGCGTGCGGTAGGTAGAATTCTCACCTGTCGCCACATACCACTTCTGCGTCATATCCGGCCGGATGCAGAACAGACCTCCGTTGCCGCCGGCACCGGTGGAATACTGCACGGGGATATAGATATTCCCTTCTACGTCAATGGACGGGGTACAGGTCTGGCAGTTCTTGCTTCCGCTGATGGCGGCACCGTACTGCCCGATGTCAAAGCTGCCGACCTGGCTGCCGGACGCATTGAATCCTACCAGGTGATAACCGGAGGATGCAACGTAAATCCGGTCGCCGGCACGGGTGACGGCAGGCGAAGTCCAGTAAGCGGTGGCGTCCAGAGTACCGTCGTACACCTGGCGCCATGCCTGCGTAAGCTGGTGGTCCGCCGAACTTTCCACATTAAGGAGTTTGGTGACGGTGGCAGTGGTGCCGTTGTTGTCCGTAACGGTAAGCCTCACGGGGACATTCTCTTTGATGCCCTGGATAACGACCTGGGGATTCCGCTCATTGGACCTGATTCCGTCGATATCCCACTCCCAGTAGGCTATGCCTGCCGAAGACGTGGAACGGTCGGTGAAGGTGAGGGTTTCGTCTATCCTGGCATTTGCCGGCAGGTCGAAATTGGCAACGGGCACGGTCGGCGCGCTGCTGCTCATGTCGAATACGGCGAATACCGGGTAATGGTCGGAGATATACAGGTTATTCCACTTCCGTTTGTCGGTGCGGAACATGTAGCAGGTGCTGATTCCGTCGTAGTAGATATGGTCGATTTGCTCGGACCGGGTCCCCCACCAGTGGAAGGTTTCGTAGTAATCCGTCTTCTGTGCGTGCCAGCGGGCGCTGTAATAATTGTTGTCGATCGGAGTCATGGCCGAATCGTCTTCCTCCATGTTCCAGTCTCCCATAAGGATTATGGGAAGATTGCCGGTGTTCTTGCTGGAAATGGTATTCCGGATTAGCGTGATTTCCTTGGAATGTGCCGCACTGTAGATGCTCGGATGTGTATTGATCAGGAAGAACTGCGTATTCGTCGGCTTGTAGGTCATGATGGCCCAGGTTGTGGTCTGGGGCACATGGTCTTCCATTTCGCTGAAATAAGAGTTGGCTGACGTTGGCGAGTTGGAATGCCAGACCGTACCGGAGTTGTTAAGGGTAATAAGGTCTGTCCGGTAAAGCACTGTAGTGGATTCTTCGCCGGCCTGCGTTCCGGGAATCAGGCCCCAGTAGCTGTCGTCAGCAAGGATATCCTTGCCGTTCTTGCGGCCCAGGCCATAATGATTGTAGCCGCTGCAATTGTTCTTGATATCCTGCACCTGCTCTTTCTGCGCCTCCTGCAGACCGAGGACTGCCGGGCGATAATGATTTACCATGGCGTAGTAGGCGCTCTTGCGGTTGGTCCAGTCGCGTTCGCCGGTGTCGGGATTGCTGGTCTTGTCGCGGGCCGATGCAAAGCGCACGTTCGACGACATTACGAACAGCCCTTCCGGAATGGTTTCCGCTTCGGGAGTGTATGCATTCGATGTAAGGGTATATATCTTCCCCGCCAGCGCAGTGAAGGAAGCCGTAGTCTTGAACGTCATCTGCGTTCCGTCGGTAGCACGCACGGTAAAGCGCATTCCGCTTGCATAAGTCTGCGCGGGGATAAGGATAAATGCACTGTTTCCGAATGTAAAACCGTCTCCAGGGGCATATACAACCACCCTGGATGTAGCTCCGGATGCCGCCGTGATGCCGCCGAAATCGGTCGTGAACGGTCCGCTGACCTTCTCGGAGCCGAGGCTCTCGAACATTACCGAAGAGACCTTTGCGTCGTAAGTTCCCGGAACGGTCAGTTTTATGGCGCTCATCACGGTGGAGAAAGTAAGCAGATTCGAACTCCCGCTGCCCACCATGACGAAAGCGGACGCATCATAGGTCGTCGAGGTCATGTTCTGGGTGGCAGGAAGGGTAATCCTGGCACTGCCGCCACTGTAATTGGAAACTGCCGCCGCCGGATACGCGTAATAATACGGAGCCGACTGGCTTCCCGATACGGAGAATGTGGCCTTGTTCGTCCCGACGAACGGAGAATCTGACGCAAGGGCCTCCGAAGACGCGCCGTTTACAAAGATGGCGTCTCCCGCAGACCAGTAGTTGGGATAGGACGAGCCGGTTTTTTCTCCCAGTTCCGTCCGGGTATCTTCTATCTGGGCCTCGAAGAGTGTCGTAGAGGATTCAACAGGTTTGAATTCGGGCTCCCGGGTGCATGAGAAAACAAGCGGGAGAAAGAGAATCAGGGAATAAATCTTTTTCATGGCCGTTCTCAATTATAACTCCAACTTAATCCTTCCATGTCGTTACGTTCTTCCATGGGGGACAATGCTCCCGTGCTGGCGCAGATCGGCCTTGCACATGTGTTGATGGAAACCGCCAGGGCTTCCGGAATGATGTATTCTTTTTTCATAATATACTACATGCTTACTGAGGGTTGCAGGTCTTCTGCGGGTTGCCTCCCAGCTGCGACCAGTTGGAGCCGGGGGCCGTGGTCTTGGGGCAGGTGACCTTGTAAAGCGTAGGAACTTCGCTGACGTTTGCATTGAAGTAGATGCTTCCGTCAGGAGCGATGGTCGGGCAGGAACTTGCCGAGACATCGTCTCCGAGAGGCAGTTCGGTAATGACTTTGCCGTCCGCCGTGGACAGTTTGACGAGTTTATGGGCTTTCTCGTCAAGGAAGTACAGGTATCCCATCGAGTCGATGGCAGGGACGCCTATGCTTCCTTTAGTGAAAGAATGCTCCCATGCCTTTTCACCGTTGCTCTTGTTGAGACGGAAAACCTTGTCGCCGGCCATATAGTAGGCGTTGCCCTGTTCATCCAGTGCGCATCCGAAACCAATGCCATGCTTATAAGGCGTTTCGTCATACCAGTGGGCCGGGAAATCGGCCGGCACCTCCACCCTCCAGATCGGTGTAGGAGAACTGCCGTGGGCATAGCTGTTCAGGTCGTAGCGGGCGCATGCCATCTTTTTTCCGCTGGCAGCGCTGGCGCACAGATATACGGAGCCGTCCTTTGATGAGAGGGCCGGCTGGCAACCTTTGGCTTCAATGCCGTCACCGCTCAGCAAATTTGTTCTTCTGCCTGCATTGTTGTTGTCCGAGGTTACCCATGTGTCTCCGTTAGGAATCGCAACCTTGTATCCGGTCCCCAGACCGGTTGATGCAACGGTAATGGCACTGTAAACTATCCTGTTGTTTTTCGCCACGGCGATGCCTCCGTAGGAACCGCCGTCACATGTAAGCGAAGTGTATTCCTTGCCGTCGCTCTTTTTAATCAAGGACATATTGCCTGTTATGTCGCCTCCGCAGCCACGCATCAAAACGGCCACATAGTCTCCGACATGGGCGGCGATAGCGTATTCGTATTGGGCCTTCGGACCTGTATTGCAATACCAGTTCTTGCCGGCGCAGTCAGGCTTGATCGAGTAAACCCCTGAGTGTCCTTCGTCTGACCAGCCGTACTGAACGGGAATGTAGACCGTGCCGTCGGTATCCACCGAAGGAGTAGTACGGACAGCCTGCATATTTCCGTTGTAAGGATCGTTCTCGCCGATGTTATAGCTTCCTATCACGGCGCCGGAAGGATCGAAGCAGACAAGATGGTTGCCGGAGGATGTGACGTAAATCCTGTCACCGGCGACATTGAGCGCCGGAGAAGTCCAGTTGACCCAGGCTTCGGGAGTGGTGTCATAAGACTTGCTCCAGGCTATGGTAAGGTCATGTCCGTCGGAACGTGCGACCGAGAATGTCTTAGAAACCGAAGCCTTTTGTCCGTAGTGGTCTGTAACGGTAAGGCTCACAGGAATATCGTCACCAAAGGTGTTGAACACCACTTCGGGATTTTGTTCGGAAGACAGTATGCCTCCGATGTTCCACTCCCACAATTCGATGCCGTCTTCAGATGTGGATTTATCCGTAAACTTGATAGCCTCGTCCATCATGGGATTTGCGGGGATCTCGAAGTCGGCGACAGGTTTTTGCTTTTCGGTGGAACCCGTCTTGAACTGGAAGATGGCATATACCGGATGATGGTCGGAAATCCAGTATCCCTTCCATTTCATGGTGAGGGTACGGAAACGGAGGCAGCTTTCGAACCCTGAAAAGAAAATATGGTCCAGATGCTCGTTTTTTGCAATGGTATTCTTATCGCCCCACCAGTGGAAGGTGATGCTATTGTCGGTAAGCGGTGCAACCTGGCGCGCACTTGTGTACTGGGCCAGGATCGGAGCAAGAATCGGGTCATCCTCTTCAAGGTTCCAGTCTGCGGAAAGGACGACTGGAAGCCCCGCCGGACATTTGGCGGCTACGGTATTCAGGACGACCTGGACCTCTTTGGGCTGGGATGCGGAAGAGAGACTCAGATGGGTATTGAGGTAGAAGAAACGGCGGCCGCTTTCCTTGACCGTCAAGATGGCCCAGGTAGCCGTCCGGCTCTGCTTGTCCGCCATTTCCGGGAAATAACTCGCCACCACGTCCGGCGTATCGGAGAGCCATACGGTCCCGTATTCTTCCATCTGGATCAGGGCGGTTTTATAGAGGATTGCTGTCGATTCTCCCTTTTGCGCCCCATCAGTCCGGCCAACACCTACATAGGAGTATCCTTTGCAGTTCGAAATGATGTCCGCAACCTGGTTCATTTCAGCTTCCTGCAGGCCTATAACCATCGGCTGCATGGTGTTTACCATATGGAAATATCCAACCTTCCGTACTTCCCAGTCGCGGTCGCCCACATCGGGATCCGAGGCCTTGTTGCGGGCAGAATAGAACCGGACATTGGAAGACATTATCATCAGTCCCTCCACGCTCTCGGAAGGGAGATCCTCGTCTTCTTCACGGGTGTACCACTGGCTGTAGTCCAGCTGCTGCTTCTGGTAGCAGGATGTCGCCAGCAGAAGCAGGGAAAAGAAAAGTATTGTAAAACGTTTCATATTTTTATTTTTTTGTTACCATCCGGGATTCTGGTCTATTTTATACCCCATATTCTGATATTCGCGAACGACGGAGGCGGCAATAGGGTGAAGGTACTGCCGGTCGTCGTCGAACCACTTGCGCTTGACAACCAGTTCATAGCGGAGGTCATACCCTCCGTAGGGATTTGCATCCAGGCGGAGCCCCTGCTCCTGGGAATCCTCAGGGAGAACCTGGACATATTTGTTCTGCGCGTAACTGGGTACGTCGTCATAGTCGTCATAGGATACATAGAAGTCCTTGACATCGTCGTCATTCACGCTGAACTGGGCGTTCAACTGCGGAACGTGGATACCGATCCACGGCACCCGCTCGATATTCTTGCCTTCCTTCCAGCGGTTGAGGTCATCGATGCGGAAACCTTCGTAAACAAGTTCGATAGTCCGTTCGCGGCGGATTTCGAGAATCACGGGATCGTTGATGTCCGGATAGAAAGTATTCTTCAGATATGTGTCAACAGACGTGGGTTTTGATGAAGTTACGCCAGGGTTGCCCTGGAAACCGGCACGAAGGCGCAGCGCGCCTATGGTGGCTTCCCATTCGGCATCCGTAAGTTCTCCCAGCTCGGCCTTGGCCTCGGCATAGTTGAGAAGCACTTCGGCATAACGGATAACAGGCTGGCTGTTCTCGTTTTTGCTTGTTCCGTTCTTTTCGGTGGCATCCTCCACGAATTTGATGGGGTGGTAACCCGTCACGGCCACACCACCCACGATATCGGGGCGGCGGTCACGCCAGCCTCCGCCCTTGATCTCATATTTGGGCCCCTTTACGGTCTGAGCCAGACGGGCGTCGCGGCCTGTAAATTCATTTATGAAATTGATGGCGGAATAATTTTCTTTGTCCGTAAACCGCGTTCCGTCCGTATTGAGGTAGGTAAAGATGAAAGCCCTTGACAGACAGCAGCCACTTCCATAGGTAGCGGAATTCCAATACCAGTTGGCATCTCCCGTGACGAGGTCTTCCAGCGAGGCCTGCACGCCAAGGATTACCTCTTCCGTCATCATGTCCTTCGAATAGAACACGCTGCGGTAGGCCCCGAGGGACGGATTGTCCGTCAGATATGCATCGGCGCATATTTTTGTATTCAGCCCGGTCAGCGGATCCGCCATCACCGCCGCGGCGGCATCGGCCGCCTGACGATACAGCGCCGCTGCAGTCCACGTTGCCGTTTCTTCATTATGATACTTCCTCCAGGAAGCTTCGAAGAGGCATGCACGGCTCTTGAGCGCGAACGCCGCGTTTTTCGACACGCGTGTATTTCCGACAGACCTGGTTGTCCGTATATGCTCGGCGGCAAAATCCAGATCTTCAATGATATGGGTGATGATTACGTCGCGGGAATCCCTGTTTTTGTACATCTCGTCGAGTTCATCGTTCTTGAGGCAGTGGTCGAACCACGGAACGGGGCCGTAGTTCTTGAGCTTGGTGTAATAGAACCTGGCGCGGAACCAGCGGGCGAGGCCCTCATAGTGATCCTTGTCCGCCTGGGGTGCCGTACAGTCTTCGCTGTGGATTCCGTCAATGAAATAATTTATGGTGCGCAGGTTGCCCCATCCCCATGAATCCGCATTTTCGGCACTGTAAGCGGCCGTATAGAAAGTACTGGCACTTCTGGTAACGCCGATGTCCGTCGTTCCTTCAGCCGAAGTCAGTTCTTTCAGGGAAGGAAGCTGACCGTAAAAGGAGAGCGAATAGGATTCCAACCCCTGCGCCGAACCGAAAATCAGGGCCCGGTTACCATTTGTCACCATCTTCTCTTCCAGGGAGCAGGAAGACAGGGAGAGCGCCCCCAGCGCCACGATGAATATTATCTTTTTCATAGCTGTCAGATTTTGATGGTTAAACCGATAGAGAATGTCCTGAGGGACGGCAGGCTGTTGCCGTCGCCAAAATTGTCCGTCCCGTTGCCGAGATCCTGGTCGGACCCTTTGGTGGAGGTGACGACGTCGACATCGGTCGTGAGCCTGTAGAGAGGAGACCAGGTATAAACGTTTTCACCGGAGAAATAGATGCTCGCTCCGCCGATGCCGGTCCTGCTAATCCATTTCCTGGGCAGATTCCAGCCGACCTGCAGGTTCTGGAGGCGGCAGTAGGCGGCGTTCATCACATAGCGGTCAACCTTGTTTGCACTGGTGAAGAAGTAACGGCAGTAACCCGAGTACTTCGGCAGATACGCATCCTTGTGTTCCGGAGTCCATGCATTGTTGACCGTCCATACCAGGGCATTTCCGTAAGGACGGTGGTACTGTCCCCAGATAATGGACTCACCGCTGGGGTACCAGTCCTGTTTGCCCACCCCCTGGAACATGGCGGATGCATAAAATCCTTTCCAGTCGAGATTCAGGGTCAGGGAATAGAGATAACGCGGGTGCTTGTTGCCGATTACCTTCATGTCTCCCGGGAAATAAACCGTTTCCGCCTCCTTGTCAATCTGTTTATTGCCATTTCTGTCCCTGACGATAATATCACCCGGCTTTACAATGTATCCCTCATGATTCTGGACAATATTGTTGACATAGGGGTCTCCGGGGCCATAGTAATTCGCAATCTGCTCTTCGCTCTCGAAGAATCCCACGAACTCGAATCCCCAGATTTCGCCGATTTCCTGCCCTTCGTAATAATCGCTCAGTTTCTTGGTGGGGTTGTTGTATCTGGTTATAAAAGACCTGTTGTCCGCCAGAGTGGCCTTGAGCCCGAAGTGAAGGTCGCTGCCGAGATATTTGAAAATGTCGTCGTAACTGAGAGTTACTTCGAAACCACGGGTAATCAGGTCGGCGTAATTGCCCTTCGGTGAGCTGGCGCCGTAGGTGGCGGGCAGGCTGGGTCCGACCGTGTACATGTTCAGCGTATTGCGGACATAGTAATCGGCGGTCAAGTTGACTTTCCCATTGTATAAACCCATATCGATACCTCCGTCCACGGTGCGGGATGTTTCCCATGTCAGCCCGTCCGGAATCTGGCTCGGCACTCCGGTGTAGCGGCGTTTTGCCTCCCCGTCGATGACATTGGAAAGATTCTTGAAACCGAATTTTTCAAGATATGACCAGGTCGCTACGTTTCCGTTTCCGAGTTCGCCCCAGGAGAATCGGAACTTAAGGTTGGAGATGGATGCCGGATCCGTTTTCCACCAGTGTTCCTTGGACACTCTCCATGCAGCCGAGGCGGAAGGGAAGAAACCCCACTGCTGGTTGGTGGGGAACTTGGAAGACCCGTCGTAACGTCCGTTCAGTTCAAAAAGATAGCGCTCGTCGAAGGAATAGTTCAGCCTTGCGAACAAGCCCTCGCTCCTCCAGCGTTCTTCGTAGGAAGACATCGAAAAGGATTCCCCGAGGGCCAGATTGATGGATTCGACATCTTCTGAAATCAGACTGTAGCGGAGCCCTTGGTACTGTTTGCCGACATAGTTCTCACCGTTGTATCCTGCCAGCAGTTTCAGGTCGTGCCTGTTCGAAAAGACGTTGGCGTATTCCGCATAGAGATTGGTGGCGGTATAGCCGCTCCGGGACCAGGTTTCCTGGATATAGTCGTTGATGCCGGGAGTGCCTATCCATGCAACCTCTCCCGGAGCCTCGCTGTAGGAAACCATGGAATTCTTCTTCATGTTGTTGTACCAGTTGGCCTTGAAGGAGAAGTCGGCGTTGAGACGCAGTTTACGGTCGAAGAACTCGGCCCGGGCACCGGTTGTCGTGCTGACCTGGTTGCGGTATTTGTCCGTATAGTTCTTGCCTGTGACCAGACCGCCGATTGCCATGGCACCGCTCTTCGTGAGCGTACCGTCCGGATTGAAAACCGGAACGCTTACATGGCCCTCGTCCTGCATACTGCGAAGGAACAGACCGTTGTTGTTCTGGTTGTGACTGGCCGGAATATGGTTTTTTTCATAGTTGAACGAGATGTTTTCCCATATTTTCAGCCATTCGAAGGGACGTGCGGAGACCTTGGAACGGAGGGCAACGGTATTGTAGACATCCGGATTGAAATTGAGGATGCCGTCATACTGGAAGATACGTCCCGAAAGATAATAATCTATCTTGCCGGAAGAACCGCTCGCAGACAGGTTGTGGGTATGGGAAAGCGTGTAGGGCTTGTAAATCACGTCATAGTAATTCGTATTGCCGTAGTAAACATAGCGGCCGCTTTCATCCAGGTCAACCTCTTCGGTGATGCCCTTCTGCTTGCGACGGAGGAACTCTTCCATCCAGGCCTGGGAATACTCCTGGCTGGTATTAATGCCCGCCGGGGATTTACCCACAAAGTAATTCTTGTAGGCCTCCGCAAAAAGGCTGGCATAAACATAACCGTCATCGATGATGTCAGGGATGTTGCAGGGTGTCAGGAAAGACAGGTTTCCATTGTAGTGGAAATTGAATTTCCCGGCTTCGGTCGAAGCGCCCTTGGTAGTGATGAGAACTACGCCGAATGTCGCACGCGAGCCGTAGATGGAAGCTGATGCCGCATCCTTCAGCACGGAGACGCTCTCGATGTCATCCGGGTTAAGCAGTGCGGGATCCCCTTCCACGCCGTCGATAAGCACCAGTGCACTTCCGCCGCCGCCCACCGAGGTGGTGCCTCGGATGTTGTATTCCGCCGTACGGCTGGGCTTTCCGTCGGAAAGTGAGATGTTGAGGTTCGGGATGGCGCCGACAAGCATCTGGGTGGCGTTCGACGAAGGACGGCCGGCAAACACTTCCGACGACACCTGGTCGACGGCACCGGTAAGGTTGGCGCGCTTGACGCTGCCGTACGCTACCACCACCACGTCATCCAGAAACTCGGATGACGGGCTGAGCGCGATGACGACGGGGCCAGGGCCCGTCAGTTTGAAACTATGATCCTCGTAGCCCAGAGACGATACGACAATCTCAACTCCCCGCGGAGCCGTAATAGTGAACTCTCCGTCAATGGAAGTCGTCGTACCGTTCCTGGTTCCTTTGACCACGACGCCGGCTCCGATCACGGTCTCTCCGGTGACCGCATCTTTAACGACACCTTTGACCGTGACCTGTTGCGCAAAGCCGGGTATGGCGAGGATTCCAAGAAGGATGGAAAGAATAAATCGTTGCATAAATCCGGATTATCATTTCTGCAAATGTAATCCGAATCCTTTCCCTTTGCTACACCGATACTTCCGAGAATTGCAACTATTTCACATTTTTCCTAAAAGCGGTACGTATAAGAGATATCCACCGTAAAAGGCCTTATGTAGGAACCGGCCATAACATACCCGGCGAGAGCCGACGCATCCTTGATGGTGTCGGCTATGTCTATACTGCCTTTGGCGCCGCTCTGCATGAGGAGGTTCACAAGGCTCAGGGAAATGCGATGATTTTGGGAAACATCCCAGTCAGCCCCGGCGAAAGTCTCGAAGTGGCCGGAGAACCAGGCGAGATTGGTGCGGCTCACATACTGGCGGCTCTGATATCGGACGCTTGCCCAGGCACGGACTTTTTTCCATTTATAGGACGGATCCAGTTCCAGCATGAAACGGGAAATACCTGTAACCGTATTGCCCGTATAGTCTATCTCTTCGACTGAACCGTCGCTGAAAGTGAACCGGTTGCCGTAGTTTTTGTATTTCGGGTTTTGCCAGGTCGCGAGGGTATGAAGGTTGAATCCTCCCCTGTGATAATTCCCGTCGAACGTGAACCCCAGCGTACCGATGCCGTACTGGGCGGTGTAAAGCTGGGTTTCGCTCATCCCTCCGATCTGCTTTGTGACGCTCACTGCGGCCGCATTGTTCCAACTGGTGATATAGGATGCCACTGCCGTGAAATCCAGCGGGCCGTGCTCGTAAGTGAAGCCTCCGCGGGCAAGCCCGTTGCCGATGGCTTTCAGCGAAGGAAGCGTTGCATTCTTATAATATGACGTAACCTTTTCGGTCATGGTATAATACCCTTCCGCCATGGCCGACATCTTTGAAGAAAGTCTCCAGGAAAGATGTTCACTCAGCACATAATCCATCCCGCCCTTGCGTATGCGGTGTACTTTTGCAAGGGCCGGATCGGCCAGGTTGAAGCCGTCCACGCGGGTGTTTATGGTTTCCCCGTCAAGGCGCGCCGCAGTCCTGATATCATTATAGAGGGGCGACAGACGCACGCCGGTTTTCACCAGAAGCCGGTCCACGGGCCTCCACTCGTCGCAGACGAAAATATTCTGCTTGGCTCTCCACGCATCATAAAAAGTGGAATTCGTATTGAAGCCCCATGTGGACGCTCCGCCCCTGTAAACACGGGAAGGATTTGCTTCGACGGTATGGGCGAAAAGGAAAGAAGAAGTCGCTTCGTACTGGATAGCCGAAATCAGGTCCATCCCGGCCAGGACATGGTGCCTTTCGAAGTCCCGCTGCGCCCTCAGGCGGAGGCTGCAGTCGAAGGTGTGCTCGTCATACACCTTTGCAAGGCGGTTTTGCACAAGGCCGGAATAAGTGCCACCGCCGGCAATGGTAAATCCCTGCGCCGCGCCCACATCGTCTATTCCGGCAAGGCTGACGCCAACTTCCGACGAAGGCATCATGCAGACGACATGCGCACCCGCCTCAAGTTTCCATCCGGAAGCGGCGTTGCGGTCGTATGTCAGGAAAAGGTCGTGGAAGCGGCGCCTGTCCAGACTGCTCATGTCGCCGCTGCGCATCTTCCCGCTGGCAAGGTCCATCCATCCGGCCGTTTCGTCGGCGGGCATATAGCAGTCGCGGCCAAGCCGGAATCCGTCCAAAAGGCCGACACTTCCGTCGCCGTTATAAACGAAAGGCGCGACGCCGTATCCTCCCTCGTAACTGTCGCCGCAAAGCGAATACCGGTACAATATGGAAAGGGTTTCGTCCGTGCTCCAGCGTTTTGTAAGCGCCGCCTGGTAAATCTGCTTCTGATCCACGAACTGCCGGGACGGTGAATTGACCGACGTCGGATCGTAATTGACATACGCCCCGATGGCGAAATGCCAGCCTTTGCCGAGCGGGCCGTTCAGGGCACCATCAAAACGTATCAGGGCGTTATTGGAAGATGCTCCGGTAAAAGCTCCTGACAGCACGTCCCCACCGTACTTAGTGTGAGAATCCACCATAAGTCCGTATTCTCCAAGCCACAACACCGCATCCATCAGACCGATGGTCCTGACCGGTTCATACGCATTTCCGCCGGCCCAGTGGTGCGGGCCGCTGGGAATGCCGAACGCATGCTGGAACCCGTCCATCAGGATGGCGACACCTCCGTCGCTCGGCAGGCCTATGTTGATTTCCCTGGGGGTGGATGCACTTTCTGCATTCAGCATCACATTGCGAGTGTCTTTGCCGCCGGGTGCGGCCGCTGCGACGAGAGCAAACAATAAAAGAGCGTTCATGGTTTACTTAACCTTTGTTACGTTCCGGAGGCGCCACTGGCGCGGCGTCATCCCGAATTCGCGCTTGAAGCATTCAGAGAAGAAGGAATGGGTGTTGAACCCTACGGACTGGGCAACCTCCTGCACCGAAACGGAATCATCCTTGAGCAGTTCCACCGCCTTGTGCAGACGCATCTTCATGACATATTCCATAGGGGAAATATCTGCATACTCCTTCATCTTCTTGTACAGTGAAGACGGGGACATGCATACCACTTCGGCGATGTCGTCCAGCGTGATATTCTTATGAAGATTCGCCGAGACATACTCCTGTATGCTGCGGAGGAACTTCTGCTCCAGGGCGGACACCCTTCCCGCAGGCAATTCGCCGCTCGAAGGCAGGGAAGAGATATAGAACTCGTATATCCTCCTGCGGTTCTCGATGAGATTATCAACCGTGCTGCGCAGTTTTTTCGGAGAGAAAGGCTTTTCGAGATAGGCGTCTGCACCTCCTTCGAGACTCTCCTGCATCAGCGTGTCGGGCACTTCGGCCGATAGCAGGATGACCGGGATATGGCTGGTGGCCAGATTGCTCTTAAGGGCCCTGGTCAGTGCTATTCCGTCCATTTCAGGCATTATCACGTCCGAAACTATAATTGTAGGGGAAGCGCCTGAATCTATCTTTTCGAGGGCCTGCCTGCCGTTGGAAGCGTAGATGATGCCGTAAGCGTCGCTCAGTATATCCCCGATGACACGGGCCATATCCCTGTCGTCCTCGACGACCATGACGGATTTGTCCTTGGCGTCGACCTTCGGCAGCACGGACTCCTGACCTTCGTCGGATGTGAGAGGAAGGGTGAAGATGAACCTGTTGGTAGTAAGGTCTTCATCCATAGAAAGCGACCCGCCCAGCAGGGACGCGAACTGCCGGCTGGTAGAAAGTCCCAGCCCCGTGCCTTCAACATTTGAGGACGCGTTGTCCTCGTAACGGTAGAACGGGCGGAAAATCAGCTCCCGGACGTCTTCCGGCAGCACCGTTCCGTCATTCTCCACGCAAACCACGGCATCGTGTCCATTCACCGACAGCGTTATTACGGTGTGATGGCTTGAATATTTCAGAGCATTCGAAAGCAGGTTGTCGAAGATGCGGCCGAGGGAACGCACGTCGGTTTCGCAGTAAACAGCCGCATCCGGAACCTTGACGGAAAGGGTCTTTCCTTCCTGCAGGAACATCGGCAGAAAGCGCCTGTGAGCATCCTTCAGTACACCCCTTATGTCCAGATACTCGGGGTGAACCTGGAAAGTAGAGTCGGAAAGTTTCCGGAAATCCAGCAGTTCGTTTATAAGGACCGTGAGTTTCAGCGAATTGCGGCGCATTATGTCCAGATTCTCCTGCACCGAACCGTCCGGCGAAGAGGAGAATTTCCGGATCAGGGCCTCGAGGGGAATCTGCACCAGGGAAAGGGGCGTGCGGATTTCGTGGGCAATCGAGGTCAGGAAGTCCATTTTGGATTCGAGCAGTTTCCTCTCATGCTCCCTTGCGGCCTTGATTTTCGCACGGCGGTCGGAAACGACCGCTATCCCGGTCATCAGCAAAAGGAACAGCACAAGATACAGCAGGACCGCTGTAGGGCTGAGAAAACGTGGTGTCTGCACTCTCAGTTCCATTACCGTTTCCGGGCTTTCCACGCCGGAAAACGACAGGGCCTTTACCTTCAATTCCCATTTACCGGTCGGGATATCGTACACCGTGAAGGTTCCGCCTTTTACCGGAGTCCAGTCGCTGAAGGAGTCGATTTTCCAGAACAGTCCGCTGTTGGGAAAGCGGGAATAATCCAATGGCGAAACGTTCACTTCGAAAGAACGCGACTTGCGGCCGATGTTGAGGGATGACGGACAGATGAACCTGTCTCCGTTCGTTTTTTCAAGGGAAGACAGGATGTGCAGGGAAGAAATGACCGGTGCACCTGCGACCTGTGAACCGCCGGCTATCTGTTTTGCAGAAATGGAAATGAATCCGTCCGAGGTGCCGGCATAAAGCATTCCATTCGAAGAAATGAAGTTGGATGAATAATTGAAACTGTCAATCTCCAGGGCTTCCCTGGATATTATCGGCATACTCCTGCTGTCGTCCGGATTAAAGACATGTATTCCGTGTGCACCGGTAATCCACAGAAGATTCCCGTCAGGTTCCCTGGCAATCTTCAGCAATCTGGTTTCTGCAACCGCACGGGACTGGAAAGAG
>Ga0265298_10000596_pt1:52500-53564 | contig 53564 bp, 57 predicted proteins | sample AusTroGonzalo_MG_3_FD_193486 | JGI IMG/M metagenome (GOLD analysis project Ga0265298, IMG submission 193486) | Bovine rumen microbial communities from tropical cattle in Woodstock, Queensland, Australia - Gonzalo_01 | ecosystem: Host-associated > Mammals > Digestive system > Stomach... | reverse complement strand
CTCCAGGATGTGACGAGCCGACATCGAGGTGCCAAACACCACCGTCTATGTGAACTATTGGGTGGTATCAGCCTGTTATCCCCAGGGTAACTTTTATCCGTTAAGCGACGACCATTCCATTCTGAATCGCCTGGCCACTATGCCCTGCTTTCGCAACTGCTCGACTTGTAGGTCTCGCAGTAAAGCTCCCTTATGCCATTACACTCTATGAATGATTTCCAACCATTCTGAGGGAACCTTTGGGCGCCTCCGTTACATTTTAGGAGGCGACCGCCCCAGTCAAACTGTCCATCAGACACTGTCCCCGGCCCAGTTAATGGGTCTAGGTTAGAATTCCGAAATGTTAAGGGCCGTATTCCAAGGATGACTCCACTAAAACTAGCGTTCTAGCTTCAAAGTCTCCGGCCTATCCTCTACATAACATAACAGAATCCAATATCAAACTACAGTAAAGCTCCATGGGGTCTTTCCGTCCTGTCGCGGGTAACCTGCATTTTCACAGGTATTAAGATTTCACCGAGTCTATAGTTGAGACAGTTCCCAGATCATTACACTTTTCGTGCGGGTCAGAACTTACCTGACAAGGAATTTCGCTACCTTAGGACCGTTATAGTTACGGCCGCCGTTCACTGGGGCTTCAAATCGAAGCTTCGTAAAAATATCCGAAGACATTACTAACCTCTCCTATTAACCTTCCAGCACTGGGCAAGTGTCACCCCCTATACATCATCTTTCGATTTAGCAGAGAGCTGTGTTTTTGGTAAACAGTTGCCTGGGACTCTTTGCTGCGGGTGTATCGCTACACCACCCCTTCTCCCGAAGTTACGGGGTCATTTTGCCGAGTTCCTTAACTATAGTTCTCTCGCTCACCTTAGGATACTCTCCTTGCCCACCTGTGTCGGTTCTGGGTACGGGCACCTATATAATAATCTTAGCAACTTTTCTTGGAAGCTTGGCGTCTACAGACTTCAGAACCATCTCTGGAACCTTCGCCCACACTTCAGCTTACACTACACACGGATTTGCCAATGTGTACACCTTTGTGCTTAGACCAAAATCCAATA
>Ga0265298_10000596_pt1:0-47500 | contig 53564 bp, 57 predicted proteins | sample AusTroGonzalo_MG_3_FD_193486 | JGI IMG/M metagenome (GOLD analysis project Ga0265298, IMG submission 193486) | Bovine rumen microbial communities from tropical cattle in Woodstock, Queensland, Australia - Gonzalo_01 | ecosystem: Host-associated > Mammals > Digestive system > Stomach >... | reverse complement strand
TATCTAATTATTCCAAATAGATATGCACTAACAATTCCATAAAGTATTACTGAACCAGATAGTTTAAATATATTAGCTCCAATCCCACTAGTTAACCCTTCTTTTCTATATTCCATAGCAGAAGATGTAGTTGAATGAGCAAATCCAGTTATAGGAATAATAATTCCTGCCTTAAAAAGATCTATTAAATTGTCGAAAAATCCTAGTCCAGTAAAAAGTGATGCCAAGAAAATTAGAGTTACCATCATAAGATTACCTGCCTCAATATTGCTTATAGTCGGAGCCATTGAATATACCTTAATTAATACTTGTCCCAATAAACCTAATAATCCACCTGAAACAAATGCATATAATAAGTTTTTGATATTTAGTTTTCTAGGTAAATATTTTTTTGTTAATCTCTTATATTTTTTATTATTCATATTTTCACCATTACTAGTATTAACAAAAAAAGATAAAATTATGTCATTTTATCTTTTAATTTATCTAATATTTTTCTTTCTAATCTATAAACCTTTACTTGAGAGATATTATCTCTTTTTGCTATTTCTGTTTGAGTTAGATTATTATAATATCTTTCATATATGAGTTTTTTCTCTTCATTAGAAAGATTACTTAATGCTTCTTTTAAAGATACTAGATCATTTAAATCTAATTTATTATCTTTAATAGTATCTTCTAAAGTTATATCTTCTCCGATAGGTTTATTAATACTTATAGTATTATCACTATAATTTAATACTTCATTTATTCTTTCTTCACCTATATTTAAAATCTTAGATAATTTCTTATTATCTACATATCCATATTCCTTATATATATAGTCTTTTCCTATCATAATTTTTTTATAGTCATTAATAATATCTCTTGATACACGAATAGACCTATCTTCTCTTAAATATTTTAATACTTCACCAAGAATATATTTATAAGCATATGTAGAATATTTCACTCCCAAACTTTCATCATATTTATTATACGCAGTTATTGCTCCGATCATACCTACTTGATATAAATCTTCTCTATTACTATTATTCGCATACTTACTGATGATTGAATAAACTAATTTTTCTTGAAGTTCTAACATATTCTTATCTTATTTAAAATACTAAGTTCATTATCAACAGTATAATAATTCTTAGTAATTAGTTTCTCAGTTTCATGTTTAAATCCACAAACATACATCTTTCCTTTATTCCTTTTAATTAGTTTATTACATTCATCAAACATATCAATACTTTCTTCTAGTTCACTATCAGTTAAATTAAACATAAGATACTTGATCCCTCCATTCTTTATAATATCCAATAAATTATCTCTTATAGATTTAACACTATTACTATTTAATTTACCTTCTAATCTAACTACTAATACTCCTTTAATAAACTCAATATTTATATCCAGCATCTATTCATCCCCTTTATCATAATGAAATATAACACTTAAAAATTTATTTTAAAATACTTTCGACAATTGATTACAAAAGTTCCTATATATAATATTCTCTATATATTTAATAATTCCCCTATGATATAATATTTTTGGTGATTAATTATGGAATTTATTGGTAAATATGCTAAATACTATTATGAAAAACAAGATAAAGACTTAATTGGTTCATTAGATGAATACTTAAATAAACAAGCTGAAGACATTTATAACTTCTTTGATCCTTCTCTAGATAGATGCCAAGCAGAAATACACATAATACCCACTAAAGAAGAATATGATAATATAGTTAAAAAATATAGAAATGTTAATGAAGTACCTAAATGGGATATTGGAAATACTGGTGAAGGTATTATTACTTATGTATCCTTAAATGATTATAAAAATACTGCTCATGCTTTTAAACCTGAAGAATACGATAAAGCACTTGAAGATTATAAAAAAACTTTAATACATGAATATGTTCATTTTGTGACAATACAATACCAAATAAAAAACAATATTAACAAACCTTTAAGATATTTATCTGAAGGTATCGCACAGTGTCTAAGCCATCAAAGAGATAATATAAAAAAAGATTTTAATTATTCCCTAGAAGACATACTAGAATCTAAAGATTGTTATATAGGATTCTATCAAATGACTAAATATATCTTAGATAATTATGATAAAGAATATTTCTTTCAATTATTATCTGATAAAGATTATGCTTTAGAAGAAACACCTAAAATATATAAACAAATAAAAAAGAACAATTAATTGTTCTTTTTTACATACTTAAACCAATATTCATCAAAAGTAATACCTTTATTATGAATAGTAGTAGCTGCTTCTTTTCCAACATATCTAATATGCCATCCTTCTGAAGCATATCTAGTTATATCTTCTTTACTACTCTTATATCTAATTATAAATCCGTATTTATAGCCATTCTTTTCTATCCATTTATATTCTTCGTCGCCTTCTTCAATATACCAAACATTTGATAAATCAATAGCAGTACCTAATTCATGTTCAGAATATCCAGCACGTGCAGCATATTTATCTGTTTCTTCTTTTGTATGTTCATAAGCATAATTACTATATATACTTTCTTGATCATCAAATGATCTATAAGTAGTATCTGCCACAAACTCTATACCAGCATTATTAGCATCATCTACCATTTTCTTAAATTGTTCATATGCTTCTTTTCTTAATTTATTAACTCCATAATAATTATTAGAGTATTTATCTTCCATTTCTACTAAATCATCTGGTTCATAGTTTTTATTAATATATCTATGTTTATTAACATATGCAAGTAATGAATCTGGATCATCTATTTCTTCAGGATCTTCATAATTATCTAAATCAGATTTTATTTCTATTCTGAGAATTATATCCTCTTTTTTTAATTTAGGATATTTTTTTTGATAACTAATATATCTATCATATTTATCATAATCAAAATAATCTAATAATACATATTCCTCTAAATCTTTATCATATTTTTTATTAACCAATTCAGTCATTTCACTTTTATTTAGATTAACTAAAATGTATCCGATAGTATAGGTAGAATATCCTTTATCATTTAGAGAAACTATATAATCATATCTAATCTTATCTATTTTTTTAGTTTTTTCTAATATATTCATTAAATTAGTTACTTCATTATTAGAAAAATTAGATTGATATAAAGAATTAAGTATATTTGAATAATCTCTATATTTATAATAAGTGGGTATACGGCCTATTATAGTTCTATTAATTATTAATATTGGTATAGCAAAAATCAATATAATTATTATTAAAGCTACTATTCTTCTTAATTTATAATTAGGTTTCTTTTTCATAGTATCACCCAATATTATTATAACACATTTTATTTATGTGATATAATTTTATTATCAGGAGAAATATAAATGTATAAGATTACTTTTAGAAAATTAGAAGATAATAATGAAAACTATATTAAGTTATATACATGGTGCCAAAATAAATTTGTATATGAATGGTTTGAACAAAGAATACTATCTTATGAAGAAATAGTTAATAAATATAAAAAAAAGTTAAATGAAAAGAAACAAGAATTATTAATTATTAAATGTAATAATAAAGATATAGGTTTAGTACAAATATATAAATATGATGATAATACTTACGAATATGATTTATTTATCGGTGAAGAAGAATATCTAAATAAAGGTATAGGTACCATTATAGTTAATAAAATAAATAATTGTATTTATGATAAATATAGAGTTAATAATATTATATTAAGACCATTTAAAAGAAATATTAGAGCTATTAAATGCTATGAAAAATGCGGGTTTAAATATGAATCAGAATATTTAGGTAAGGATACTCTAGGTAATCCTGAAGTAATTTCAGTTTTAAGAAAAGAAGAATAGTTCTTCTTTTTTTATTTATGCATATATTTTACTAGAGGTGAATTATGAAAAAGATATTATTAATATTTATATTACTCTTTATAACAAATAATGTATATGCTTTAGATTTAGCTAAAAATGCAAATAGTGCAATTCTTATGGAAAGCTCAACCGGAGAAATAATATACGAAAAAAATTCTGATGAAAAACTAGCTCCTGCATCTATGACTAAAATGATGAGTCTTATACTTATAATGGAAGCTATTGAAAAAGGAAATATAACACTGGATCAAATAGTTACAGTAAGTGAAAATGCAGCCAACATGGGAGGCAGTCAAATATATCTAGAAGCCAATGAAAAAATGTCTGTTGATGATTTATTGAAAGGAGTATGCATGGCATCCGCAAACGATGCAGTAGTAGCACTGGCAGAAACTATATACGGTAGCGAGGAAATATTTATAACCAAGATGAATTCTAAAGCTTTAAAATTAGGGCTTAAAAATACTAATTTCATGAATGCAACTGGTTTAGATGAAGAAAATCATTATTCATCTGCAAGAGATATGGCTCTTATAGCTAGAGAATTAATTAAACATGATAAAGTACTAGAATACTCTTCCAGGTATGAAGATTATTTGAGAGAAAATACTAACAAAAAGTTTTGGTTAGTTAATACTAATAAATTAATTAAAACTTATGAAGGTATGGATGGTCTTAAAACAGGATATACAGAATCTGCTGGATATTGCCTAACAGCTACTGCTAAGAGAAATAACATGAGATTAATTGGAGTTGTAATGAAAGAAGAATCATCATCTATAAGGAATTCTGATATGACTGAATTATTAAATTATGGATTTAATTTGTATAAAGTTAAAAATTTATTAAAGAAAAATAATATAGTTTCTACTTATGAAGATAATAAGAGCTCAAAAGTTAAAAATGATATTATTATAAAGGAAGATATAAATATACTAAATAAAAAGAATTCTAAAGATAGAAAAGTATCTTATAAAGTAAAATTAAATAAAAAGAAATTGCCTATATCAAAAAATGAGGTATTAGGAATACTTGAAGTAATCGAGAATAATAAAATAATATATAAGACTAATGTATATTCAAAGGATATAATAAAAAAAGCCAATATATTCGAATTATATCTAAGAAATATAAAAGATTTTATAAACGGAAAATATATATTCAACTAAAAAAAATGGAGATATTTAATATAAAATTAAATATTTCCATTTATTATTTAATAAGATGACCTCAGTATCCTCACTAATATTATAATATTTTTTAAATACTCTTAAATGATAATCACTATCTGGATTAATATTACAATTAACAAAGCTTGGATATCTATATATTTCTATTACTTTAGAGTTTTCTTTTATAGATTTATCTATTATTGATTTATTTTCTTTATATTGTCTATAAGTACTTATATATAAAGTCAAATAGAATATAGAACTAATAATAATTATTCCTGATGTAATAATAGTATATATCTTTTTTTCTTTTATATTTTTATTAATAATTAATAAACTAAAAATACTTAAGAATATATAAGTTGCAAAAGATGTTCTATATCCCCATGTAGGTGATATCATCATAACAATATTTGAAGATATTCCTATTATAAAGAAGAACATATCTTTATTAAATATATTCTTATTGTTTTTTATTATTAAATATAAGAATATTAAGATATAAATAATATAATAAATTATTAAAACAATAGAATGTGAATCATTAAGAAATGAATTAATTTTAATAAAATTAGATAATAAATATAAACTAGTACTTAATATAGGGATAATATTCATAAATAAAATTAATAGTATTTTTATTAACTTATTATTAAATGCTTTATTGATCAAATAAATATTAGCTATACTTAAAAGAATTATTAAATATGGATTAATCATAAAAGTATAATATATAAAATTAGGTATATTATATATTATTTTACCAATCATAGACAGACTAGAAAAATCAGTATTCTCAATACTACTCCTATAAAGTGATCCTGGACTTAAAAGCATTACTACTGTTCCTATGATACTAAAGAATAAATAGAATATTAATTCTTTAGATACCTTTTTATCTCTAATAAATCTATATATTAAAAATAGAATATTACTTAAAACTAATATGACTGCCATATGTTCTACAAACATAGTCATAAAAAGATTTAATATAGAAAATGATATTATGAGTTTTCTATCATCTTCAAAAATATAATAAAAATATAAAAGTAATAATGGTATAACAAACAAATAAGTTATATTCCCTGCAAGCCATGGCACAACTTGTGAAAAAGTAAATATATTCATAAGTAAAAATACTAACAAAGATAATAAGTAAATTATTTTCTTTTTTGGATTAATAATCCTTATAATAAGGTAAATAGTCACGCTTATAACTAAACCATTAACTATATTCCAAAGACCTTTATGATATGTAAGTATGTTAATTAGTATTCTAGATATAAATCTACCTTCCCAAGAAAAATACATGCCTATTGCTTCTGTAATAGATTTATATAATCCTTTAGATCCTTCAATATAATTACCCCAATCATCACCTGATATTGGACTTAAAAAAAATATTAATGCAAAAAATAGAAATATACTTATAAAGAATATTTTCTTTTTCATACTATCACCAATATAATTATATAAAAAAAAAGAGAATATTAAAAGGATAAATCCTCTATATTATTCTCTTTTTTATATTGTTCCCAATCTTTATCTATTTCTTCTTTAATCTTTTCTCTATCTATTCTCTTTTGATATCTTTCTTCTTCACTAAATACACATCCACAGTATTTTTGCATATATATACCTAGTCTTCTAGCTTCTTCTTGCCCTTCTTTATAATAAGGTCTAAAGTCATAATAATAAAAATCTATACCTATTTCTTTAGATATCTTTTTTGCTACTTCTTTTATTTTTTCATGATCTTGATAAATACTATAAAGCATACAAGTACAAAAAGCATCATATCCATTTTCTTTTGCATATTTAGCAGTTTCTAGTAATCTATCTGTATAACAATAATTACATCTTTTATCTATATTATTACTAACTGTTTTAACAAATTTATCTAATCCATACTCATCCTTATATATAACATCTAGATTAATACTTTTAGAATAATTTCTAACAGCATCTCTTCTAGCTCTATATTCCATATATGGATGAATATTTGGATTATACCAAAAACCAGTTACATCAATAGATTCTTCCCTTAATTTTTTTATGCACATAATCGAGCAAGGTGCACAACAAATATGAAGTAATAATTTCATAAAAATCACCAAGAATATATTAACACAAAAAAATAAAAAAAGCATTATTAAATGCTTTCTAGAGCTAATATAGTCATCTTATCTAGAGAGGTTTCTCTCTCTTCTGCAGATAGATTAACTTCTTTAGTATATGAATCTACTATTGTTAAAATACAAGATGCTTTCTTATTGAATTTTTTTGCCAAATATAAAAGTGCAAATGATTCCATTTCAGATACTTTGATATATAATTCTTTCGGTAATCTATTTATTAATCTATTAACATCACTTGCGTATTTTTCAAATACATCAGAACAAAAAGCATTACACTTATGAAGATTAATATTATTAATTCTTGCTACTTCCTCTATTTTAGAATTTAATTCTGCATCTGATGAAACATAATTGACTCTTTCTTCATTTAATTCATATGCAAAATTACTTTCAGTATAAGTATTATCTACTAATACTATATCTAGCACATTATATTCGTCTGTATAAGAACCACAAGAACCTAATCTAATTATCTTTTCTACATTATATTCTTTAAATAATTCATATGCATAAATACCCATACTAGGAATTCCCATTCCATGGGCCATTACTGTTACTTCTTGTCCTTTATAAGTACCTGTATAGGCATACATATTTCTAATATGATTAACTAATCTATAATTATCTAAATACTTTTCTGCAATTAATTTTATTCTAAGTGGATCCCCACTCATGATAACTGTTTTCGCTATATCTCCCTTATTTGCTTCATTATGTGGTGTCATATAAACCTCCTATGATAATTATATTATATCATAAAAAATGAGACTCTTAAGTCTCATTTTTTTATTAATAATATCGTATTGTATTAAGACTAAATCCAAAAACTGCAGCAAGAACAATAACTATTATAGTAATGATTAATCCAAATATAAAATAGATAAAATAAGATCTAGCAAAATTCTTACGGTTAATATTACTATTATTAAATGAGAATACTATCATTAGTATAAAACCAACTATAGGTATACAGAATAATAATTCATACCCAACATATCCCCATGCACTAATTGGTGCATAATTTGCAGGTATTGTAGTTGTTTCTGGTCTTACTGGTTGTGGTGCTACTGGTTGTACAGGTGTAGGTTGTGGTGCTATCGGAGTTGGTGCTGGTTCTTCTACAGGAGTAACTGGTGTTGGCTCTTCTACAGGAGCAACTGGTGCTACTGGTGTTGGTTCAACTGAAGTTACAGGTTCTACAGGTTGTACTGGAGTATTAGTATCTAAAGTTTCTATATTATTTTCTTCCATAATTTATTCTACCTTTCTATTAATAAGATATCATAAAAAAAGCAAATAGTAAATACTATTCGCCTTTCATAGTTAAAGCAACTTTTTCTTTATCTTTAAATATATCTTTTACATAAACTGTAACTATGTCACCTACAGATAATACATCAGAAGGATGTTTAATATAACTATCACTTATTTCAGATATATGAACTAGTCCATCATTATGTAGACCAATATCTATAAATGCTCCAAAATCTACTACATTTCTAACAGTACCCTCTAGTTTCATACCCTTTTCTAGATCATCTATAGTAAGAATATCACTTTTTAATATTGGAGTATTAATGCTATCTCTTGGATCTCTATTAGGTTTCTTAAGATCTTCAATTATATCTTCTAAAGTATAATAATCTACTCCTATTTCTTTAGATAAAGATTCTATATCTAAAGTATTTAATTTATTAACTAATTCTTCTTTACCTAAATCATTAATAGTAAAACCTAAACTATTTAATAACTTAATAGTTTCATCATAACTTTCTGGATGGATACCAGTCTTATCAAGTGGATTACTTCCATTAGTAATTCTAAGGAATCCAATTGCTTGTTCATAAGTCTTATCTGTTAATACTTTCTTTTTCTTTATTTCTTCCCTTGAAGTAAACATACCATTTTTTTCTCTATATTCAACTATCTTATCAATAGACTTTTTGGTTAAACCAGAAATATATTTAAGTATTGATGTACTAGCAGTATTAATATTAACACCTACTTCATTAACACATTTAGTAGTAACGAAATCCAGATTTTCTTTTAACTTACTCTCTTTAACATCATGTTGATATAGACCAACTCCTATTCCTTCAGGTGGAATCTTAACAAGTTCACTTAGAGGATCTTGAAGTCTTCTACCAATAGATACTGCACTTCTTTCATTAGGACTTAAATTAGGGAATTCTTCAATAGCAACATCCTCTACTGAATAGATAGATGCTCCTGCTTCTGAAACAATAATAAACTTAGTATCTAGATTATTATCTTTAATTAAACTAGATATAAACTTTTCACTTTCTCTTGAAGCAGTACCATTTCCAATAGCAATGATATCTACTTTAAATTTATTTATTAAATCTAGTAATATATCTCTTGCTCTATTTTCATCTTTAAAAGGATATATAACTGTACTAAATAAATATTTACCTGTCTTATCAACAATAGCTATCTTACATCCATTAGCATATCCTGGGTCAAATCCAAGAACTACTTTTTCTTTAATTGGTGGAGTAAGAAGTAAACTCTCTAAATTCTTTCCAAAGTTAATTATTGCACTATCATCTGCTTGGTCAGTTAATTCACTTCTTATTTCTCTTTCTACTGAAGGAAGTATTAATCTCTTTAGAGAATCATCAATCGCTTCTTCTACATATTTACCACATTCATTATCTTTCTTAACCAACTTATTCTTTAAATAATCCCTTATATATTCAACACTATAGTCTAAAGAAACATTAACTACTTTTTCTTTTTCTGCACGGTTAACTGCTAATACTCTATGTGGTTTAATCTTGTTTATCTCTTCACTATAGTCATAATACATCTCATAGACTTTGTTTTCGTCTTCGGCATCTTTTTTTAATTTAGATACTATTTTTCCATGATTAAATATATTATTTCTTATATATTTTCTATAGTAAGCATTATCTGAAATATATTCTGCAATTATATATTTAGCTCCTTCGATAGCTTCTTCTTTAGTCTTAACATTTTCATTAATAAACTTATCCACATATAAAGTATCTGGGAAACTAAGAATAATTTTAGCTAATGGTTCTAATCCTAATTTAATAGCTTCAGTAGCTTTAGTCTTTTTCTTTTCTTTATATGGTCTATAAAGATCTTCTACTTCGACTAATTTAGATGCACTAAGTATTTGATTTTTTAATTCTTCAGTTAATAAACCTTTTTCATCAATTAATCTTATTACATCTTCTTTTCTTTCTAATAAGTTTAATTCATATTTATATCTATCAGATATATTCTTTATTTGTTCTTCATCTAAATTACCAGTTATATCTTTTCTATATCTTGCGATAAAAGGAATAGTATTTCCTTCTTCTAATAAAGCTAAAGTCTTAGTAATTTGTTCTTCTTTAATATTATTTTCTAAAGATAGCCCTTTTATTATGCTTTCATTCATTTTTATCACCTTTATCATTATAACATAAAAAAACAAGCATAAAGCTTGTTTATAATGACATAGGTGTTTTTAATTGTATTTTTTCATAAGTACCAATAATAAATTCTATATTACCATTAGAATCTGGGCCAAAAGTATTACTTTCTAATAACATATCCTTTTCTGTTAAATTATTAGTACAATGATCTATTATTGTTGTAAATTTACTTAGTTCTTTTTCTTTAAATTTAACATTTACATATGAATTATAAGAATCATCATTTAAATGTATATTCATAGAAACAGATTCACAATTATTAGTAATACAATTAAAATAGAATTTTGCTAATTCATCATCTAAAAAAACACTCTTTCCTAATTCATTAGTAGTCTTTTCTCTCTTAGCAAATGATATTGGTCCATCAGTATATTTATTTTCATCTAAAACTAATGAACTAATAAAATATCTTTTTTCTTTTTCCCTTTTATCATCAGAATATATATCAAATGATGCATTTGGTATATCCTTAAAATTCTTTTTATCTTCTAATACAACTGGATAATCATAGTTAAGTATTAATTTTCTCTTAATATTCTTTTTTAATACTGCAAATGATTTAGGATACGAACCATTCTCATCATAAGGAACAATATAAGATAAACCAGTTTTATATATTCCATCTTCTCCTTTTACAGAAGATAAATTAATATCAGTTACTTTATATTTTTTTAAATTGCAAGCCGATTCAAATAACATTTTCTTTGGATCATAAAAACTATGTACTCTAACTGTAGGAATTGTCTTTAATTTTAATAATTTAGTTTGCAATTCTGTATAAGCTTTTATAATCTCTGTATCAAATGAAATATTATACAAAATAGATACAGTAGCTTCATATATATTTTTAGAATATAATTCTTGTTCTTTTTTTAATAATTTTTGATCTAATAAATTTTTATTTTTATTCTTAATATTAGTTATTTGATCATAAGTCTCAGTATCTTTAACAATGACTTTTTGTTCTGTTACATCACATAGATCTTTATTATTTTCAGATAAAGATTCTACTTTTTTTACAAAATCAAAAAATGCTTTAAAACTACTATCACCATTTAAATCAATTAAATTAAATGGAACAGTAACTTCTAATCTTTTAATATTCAAACTCATAAGACCACTCCTTATTTTATTATATAACAAATATTTTATTTTTTGTTAATAGAACTAGCTTTATATACACTATCTTTACCTAATTTATTATTAATATCATCTAATAATTTATCTATTTCTTTATCTTTTAATACTTTTTCATTTTCTTCAAATAAAGATAATTGAATATCGTTATTACTAGATAATTCAGTTACTCTTAAACCAATTAATCTAACTGGTTCACCATTCCACAACTTATTAAATAAAGATTTACTATTTTTAAAAATATTTTCTTTATCATTAATATTATTCTTTAACTTAATCTGATGATTATAAGTCTTAAAATCTTTATATCTAATAGTTACTATTATTACTCCACAGTACTTATTCTTTTTCTTTAGGTATTCTGATATATCATTAGAAAAATCATTTAAATATGAAAATAAAATTTCTTTATCTTCAGAATCTTCAGATAATGTTCTAGAAAAGCCTATTCCTTTTCTTTCTCTATATTCATATTCCACTTTAGAATCATCTATACCATTTGCATATTCATAAAGCATAGTACCCATAGATTTTAAATTATAATGTAATTTGTTTTGATCATAATTAGCTAATTCTCCGATAGTATTAATATCTAATCTTCTTAACTTGGCACAGCTAGATTTACCTGCCATAAATAAATTAGATATATCAAGTGGCCACATCTTTTCTTTAATCTCACTAGAATATAAAGTATGTACTTTATCTGGTTTTTCAAAATCACTAGCCATTTTAGCAAGTAATTTATTATTACCTATACCTATATTAACTGTAAAACCAAATTTCTTCTTTATATAATCTTTTAATTTATGAGCAAATTTCACTTCATCTCCATACATCTTTTTATTAGGAGTATACTCAACAAAACATTCATCTATAGAAAATTGTTCAACTTCTTCAAATAAAGATCTAATAAAATCAAATAGTTTTTTAGAACAATCTGCATAAAAATAATAATCTGGGTGAACTACAATTATATCTCTATATATTTTTCTAGCATCTCTTAAATTCATTGGTGCTCTAATGCCTAATTTTTTAGCAGGAATAGAAGATGCTACAATTATTCCATTTCTAGTAGATTCCCTACCCGATACAACCGATATTTCATTTCTAATATCTTTTTTTGATCCTTCTTTTAATAATTTTAAAGCTGACCATGATAAAAAAGCACTATTAACATCAATATGCATAACAATTCTTTCCATCACCATCACCCAATATAATTATAACATTTTATATACTTTTCTCATAGGATATAAAGAAAGGAATAATTAATATGAATGATAATTTGTCAATGAATAATACACTAGTAAATATTAAAGAAGGTTTTAATCGTGGAAATATGTTTGATAATTTATATTCTCCGTATAAATATCAAGCGGATGTTAAATCAAATGATCCAAGAAGTAAACTAATGATGGATATCCAAGCATATTCTTTTGCAGCTCATGAAATGAATTTATATTTAGATTTATATCCGAATGATATTCAAGCAATAGGACTATTTAATCAATATCAAGATGAAGCTAATAGATTAACATATGAATATGAAAAAGAATACGGAAAAATATGCCTAGATATTAATGAAAGTTATACATGGGAATGGATTAATAGTCCATGGCCATGGGAAAGGATGTAATATGTGGAAATATGAAAAAAAATTACAGTTTCCTGTAAATATTAAAAATAAGAATATAAAAATGGCGAAATACATTATTACTCAAAATGGTGGGGCTAATGGAGAACTAGGTGCTACTCTAAGATATTTAAATCAAAGATATACTATGCCAGATGAATTTGGTAAAGCAGAACTTACTGATATAGCTACTGAAGAAATGGCTCATATGGAAATAATTAGTGCAATGGTATATCAATTACTTGAGGGAGCTACTCCTGAAGAATTAGAAAAAGAAGGCCTTGGTGGGCAATATGTAGAACATAAATTTGCAGTATATCCTCAAAACTCAGTTGGTGATGCTTTTACTGCTAGTTATTTTGCAGTAACTGGAGATCCATTAGCAGATATAGCAGAAGACATGGCTGCAGAAGAAAAAGCTAGAGCTACATATGAGAACTTAATGGATTTAACTAATGATCCAGATATATTAGCACCGCTCTCTTTCTTAAGGCAAAGAGAAATAGTACACTACCAAAGATTTAAAACACTTTATGAAAGATATAAGAAAAAGATGTAAATAATAATATAAAAATACCTGGTTACTAGATATTATTTATGTTATAATTTTACCTAGGTGATAATAAATGAAGTTATCTATTATCATCCCCTATTATAAAGTATTAGATCATATAAAAAAACTATTTGAAGTATTAGAACCTCAATTAGATAAAGATGTAGAAGTAATAATAGTGGATGATGGATGTAATGAAAAAGAACTAGATAAACTAAATGCAAAAGTAATACATTTAGAAACTAATAGTGGTGGTGCTGGAACTCCAAGAAATGTTGGCATTGAACATGCTAAAGGTAAATATATTGCTTTTATAGATGCAGATGATATGGTTACAGATGATTATATATCTGAAATAAAAAAGAAAATTAAAGAAGATAAAGATATTATTTATCTAAGTTGGAAAAGTGAAAAACATGACGTAGTAATTAAAGATAAACCTCCTATATGGAATCCTACTGTATGGAGTAAAGTATATAAAAGAGAATTAATCGGTGATCTTAGATTTAGGGATATCAATTTTGCTGAAGACAAACATTTTAATGATAAGATTAAACCAGAATCAAGTACTTCAATAGAAAAACAAATATATATTTACAATAATACTAGAGAAGAATCATTATCTAGAGGTGGTGTTAAAAAAACATTAATACTTATTTTTACTCTTATAAGTATTCACTATACCATTATCTTTTTAATAATAATTACTATTATTCTTCTTAAATATTTTAATATCATATAAAAAAACTGATTAAAAAATCAGTTTTTATTTTGTTTTCTTTTTTCCTTTTAAAGTTTTTTTCTTCATAGTTAAAGTATCTTCATTTTCATAACCATAATTAAAATCTTTATCAACTACTCCATCTATATTAATATCTAATATGCTAGATTTATCCTCTTCCACATCTTTATTCTTCTTTTTTCTAAAAATAATTAGTATAACAATCAAAGCAATTATTAATACTATACCGATGTAAATAAATAAACCATAATTATTTAAAATATTCTTTATCATAAATTACTCCATATATGATAAATATACCATATATCAGGTACGAATTCAATTGATTTTTATGACCAATATGTATATAATATGTAATCAGGAGGTATAAAATGATTTTCGGTATTATAGGCTTTATTTTATTTATTATATTAATATCTATTAGACAAATATCTGAATATGAAAGAGGTATTAAATTTAGATTTGGTAAATTTAAAAAAATAATGAATCCAGGCTGGAATTTAGTATTACCAATAATTGAATCTTATAAAAAAGTTGATATAAGAACTAAAGCAGTAGATGTTCCTGAACAAGATGCAATTACTAAAGATAATGTTTCTATTAGAATTAATGCTGTTATTTATTATAAAGTATTTGATGCATCTAAAGCAATATTAGCCGTTGAAAGATATCAATATGCGGTAGGACAACTTGCACAAACTACTATGAGAAATGCAGTTGGTGCAGTTTCTCTAGATGAACTTCTTTCTGAAAGAGATAAAATCTCTACTGAAATTTGTAACGTAATTGATAAAGCAACTGATCCATGGGGAATTAAAGTAGAAAATGTTGAATTAAAAGATGTTAAACTTCCAGAAGAAATGCAAAGAGTAATTGCAAAAGTTGCTGAAGCTGAAAGAGAAAAAGAAGCAGTTATTACTAAATCACGTGGTGAAAAAGAAGCTGCTGATAATCTAGCTAAAGCTGCTGAAGTATTAAGTGCTGCTCCTGGTGCTCTTCATTTAAGAACATTATCTACTTTAAATGATTTATCATCAGATCAATCAAATACAATTATATTTGCAGTACCAATCGAAGTACTAAGAGCATTTGATGGTGCTGATTTATCTAAAGTAGTAGATAAAATAAAGAAAAACTAGTCAATGACTAGTTTTTTATTGTAACTTAAGAGTTTTTCTTTTAATTTCTTTTTCTTCTTGTTCTTTTGCAATTTTTAATTTATCCCAATTTATATCAAGTTTAATACTATTCCACCAACCCATCATCATGTATCCACCATAAGATCTCTTCTCTCTTATTTCTTTTTCTCTAATCCAGTAGAAAACTTCATCTTCATCTTTAGTATATTTTAATCCTAATTCTTTTAATTTTTGCATTTCAAAAACATTAAGCTTTACTGGATAAACTTTTATTTCTTCGCCTGTATATGTAGATGTAGCATCAAATAATAAATCATCTAAAATATAAACACAAGCCATAATAATCCTCTCCTTTAAATATTGATTTATTATACCAACATTTATATAAAAGTCAATGTTAATAGTATGAGGCAAGCGTAAAATGCTAAATAAAAAAACTAGTCATAAGACTAGTTATATTTTTTATGGAGCAGATGAGCGGAATCGAACCGCCGTCTAAGCCTTGGCAAGGCCTCATACTAACCTCTGTACTACATCTGCATATATTGGAGGACCTAGTCGGATTTGAACCAACGATCAGGGAGTTGCAGTCCCGTGCCTTACCACTTGGCTATAGGTCCATAAGCAAGAATAATTATAACAAATAATTATTCTCTATTCAATATATAATATTCAAAAAATATTATATAGTATCATTTTTTGGTTTAATTTCTAGAATATATTCAGATAAATTAGTTTCTATTTCTACTAATGCCTTAGGATCTAAATTAGATAATCTAATTATTTCTTTTACAGTGTCTATGTCTAATTTACCAAATATTAATCCTTTAGTTAATTCAAAGTCATTAAACATATCTGGTGTAATTGATGTTATATTATAGCCCCATAATACTCTTTTTTGTACTATTAATATTCTCTTATTTGTTAAAGCAACAAGGCATGTATTAAATACATTAAATGAATTTGAATTTCTTTGTACTGGAAATACATAATAAATTTCTTCATCAGAATTTAGGTGTTTGCATATTACTCCGACATGTTGTTTTATTCTCCAAGCAAATGTAAATGGATATCTTTTTAAATATTCATTTACTGACTTGTAAATTCCAGTTTCAGTACTATCTATTTTTTTAGTCATAATAATACCTCTTTTCTTTAAGTTTATTATATAACATATATATTTCTTTTTCAACAAAAAAAAGAGAGTTAATTCTCTCATTTTTTTAATGTTAATTTATTTTCTTTTTTGTATTCAGATTTCTCATTATACTTATTCCAATATATTAAAGACCCTATTGCTGCAGGAATAACAAGTATACTTCCAGAAAGAAGTAATATATTTTTATCCCCATCGTCTATATATGCATATCTATCCCTATCTACACTATATATTGTTACATCATAATAAGAACCTCTTGATCTTTCTTCATCAGATACATCATTAGTTATTTCAACAAATGTCTTCTCTGGGTCTTCTAGAAAACTATCAAGTTTAGTATCATCTTTGATCATTAAAGTTATATCATTATAATTCATGTTGTTTATATTATATTCTCTAACATCTCTTTGATATCTTCCATCATCTCTTAATTCCCATGCGCCATAATATGTAAAACTATTAGATAAATCCCTATTACTATTTGAATCAAATGGTTTAAATTGTAAAGTTTCTTTATATTCTCCATAACTATTAAACTCTATTCTAGTATATTCATATTCTTTTTTTAGAAAAATATTATCACAAGATGTTACCATTCCACCGATAAGTATTAATGAAGCTAATCCCATTATTTTTTGGCTATTCAATTTCTTTTTCTTTAACTTTCTTATTGTTTTCATATTTCCCCCCTTGGATATAAAAACCCTTCTTGAGAACATATTATAGCATATTTTATAAAATTATCAAAAAAAAAAGAAGAAACTATTCCTCTTCATTTTTTAAATTATTATACTCTTCAAGTACTTTTAATGTTTCTATAGCCAAATATGTTGCTTTAGGATTTTCTTTATTATAATCTTGAAGTAATTCTATTCCTTCTTCCATATCAATAAAGAAGCCTCTTAAATTATCTTCCTTTTCATTTTGAGTTAAATTAAAGTACTCTATTGTATCATCAGTAGTATAACCACTAAAATAATATGTTTTAACTAATCTATTTACTAAAGATCCATCTTCAATTTGATAATCTCTTAAATAGTTATAAACTACTGCAAATGGTTCTATATTGTCAAGTAATATATTAATAGTAGTTTCTTCCATTAATTCTCTTTTAACTGCATCTACTGGTGTTTCTCCTTCTTCTATTTTTCCACCAGGTAACATATATACTCTTCCAAATCTAGCAAATACTAATTCATTATTATCATTTCTTAGTACTATTCTAGCTTTTTCTAGCACATCAGTTAATTCTTCATCTTTAAGTTTTCCTTTGTTTAAAATTATCTCTTTCATATCTTAACCCTCTTCTATTATTATAACAAAAAAAAGATTTAATTATAATAAATTAAATCTTTCCTTTACTCTTTCTTTACCAAGAATTCTTAATATTTCATATAAATCAGGTGTTTGACTTCTTGTAGTAGCACCTACTCTTATTACTGTAGATACATCTGCAACAGATCCTTTAAAGTTATCTGGATTTTCTTTATATGCTTTCATATCTGAAGCATAACCTAATTTATCACATAATTCTTTAATCTTATTAAACCATGTTTCTTTATCATCATTCTCAGAATATATTTCTATATAATTATTTAAGATATTCTTAATTTCTTCTTTATCAGTAATAGATTGCCATTCATAAGACTTATCTTCTTTATTAAATAATTCATCAAACATATAAGAGATTTGGCCTTTAACATCACTAAATTTTTCATAGTCTTTTCTAGGTTTCTTTTGTTCTCTTTCAATATTAAATATTTCTTTAGAATAATCCGGATATTTAAGAAGTAATTCTTTTAATTCTTCATCATACTTACTTGCATAATCAAGAGTTCTTTCATATACTTCTTCTTTAGAAAGTCTACTAATAAAGTTCTTAGAAATATTATATAGTTTAGGTAAATCAAATAGTGAACCAGATGATGCTGAACATTTCTTAAAATCAAATTTGAAGTCATCAATTGATGAAGTAGGATTTTGATCTAACCAACCTTCAAAATTTGAATTGGCTACTGTTGCTAAATATAACATAATAGCTTCTTTAGGTACTCCATCTTCAGTAAAGTAACTTACTGCAGCTTCTGGATCTTTTCTCTTACTTAATTTTCTAATTGTTCCATTATCATTCTTAGTAAGAGGTGCTATATGAGCATATTTAGGAGGTTTAAATCCAAGTATTTCAAATAATTGAATGTGTTTAGGTAAAGATGATAGCCATTCATCCCCTCTTATTACATGAGTTGTATGCATTAAATGATCATCAATTGCATGTGCAAAGTGATATGTTGGTATCCCATCACTCTTTATAATAACTTCATCTATATCATTTTCAGGCATTTCCATTGTTCCTTTAATTAAGTCATTTACTTTGATTTTATTAAAGAAACTTCCTGGAGATTTAATTCTTATGATATAGCTTTCTCCATTATTAATTCTTTCAATTACTTCTTCCTTAGATAAGTTTCTATCTTTAGCATATCTACCATATATACCTATTCTTTGTTTAGATTTCATTTGTTCTTCTCTTATCTTTTCTAATTCTTCTTTAGATAAGAATGAAGCATAAGCTTTATCTTCTTCAATTAACTTTTTAGCATATGCTCTATAAATATCTCCTCTTTCAGTTTGAATATATGGTCCATAATTACCATTAAATTCTGTTTCAGAGATTTGCCCTTCATCAAACGAAATACCAAAATCATTTAAACTCTTGATAATAGATGATACTCCATTTTCAATACTTCTTTCTTGGTCTGTATCTTCTATTCTAAGATAACAAATGCCTCCAGTTTGTTTAGCAAATCTATCATTAATAAATGATACTAAAAGTGCTCCAATATGTACAAATCCTGTTGGACTTGGTGCATATCTTGTAACCATTGCTCCTTCAGGTAAATCTCTTTCTGGGTACATTGCTTCATATTCTTCCCAAGTATGTTTTACTCCTGGTAATAAAATGTCTGCATATTCTTTATTAGTCATAAATCCTCCTTTTTAAACGAAAAAAGTTCCTATAAATGTAAGGACTCGTTTTTGACAAGCGGTACCACCTTACTTCATAGAAACTATGCTCTTTAAATTATAACGGAATTACCGATTATTGATATATGAAAGTTTCTTCATTTATTTGTTATATCTATTTTCACCATCCATAGACTCTCTATAATAACTCTTAAACTACTCTTCTTCCACTCAATTTAATTAGATTTTAACACATTATTCTATATTTGTAAATCTATTATCTATAATAGAATATAAATATAAATTAACTTTCTTATTAGTTTTATTCTCTATAAACTCTTTGTATCCTTTTAACTGATTAATATAGTTTTCATCATCAATATTCTTTAATTTATAATCAATTATATCTATATAATCAGTATACTCTATCATAAGGTCTATTATTCCATGAGAAATTATATTATCTTTTTCATAGATAAATTCATATTCTTTATATACTTTACCTTCAGATATATTTTTTAATAAATCAGACCCTAAGAAATCATTAACTTTGTCTTTAATTGAATCATCTACATTATCTAAATTAGGATTATTAAAATCTAACATTTCAAATATACTATGTACTTTAGTACCATATTCCATATTATCTTTTTCTTCAAGAGTAATAAGTTTATTACTCTTTTTAGAATATGATTTATTTTCTAAAACTTCATTATCTTTTTCTAATTCATGAACATCTAATTTAATATCATTAGATTTAATATAATCTTTGAAATTATAATTCTTAATTAACTTATAATCACTAGACATATTTATATCTTCAATATTAGTAACATAATCACTTAATTCATCTTGTATAGACATAATAATATCACTAAATGATCTATATCTAAGTCTTACTATATCTTCGATAACACCAGAATCATTCTTATTCTTAGTTTCTTCTCCATTTAAATCACATAGAATAATCATTTTTTCTTTAGCTCTAGTTAATGCTACATAGAATAATCTTATCTTCTCAGATATTTCTTCTTTTAAATAGTTTTCTTTTATTAATGGTTTATATATAGTATCTCCTACTCCATCTTTGTAATATGGAGTAACAATACCATATTTTTTATCATATAAGAAATTATCTTTAATATCACTAATATTAAATTCTTTATATAAACCTGCATAATAGCAAATATTATATTCTAGTCCTTTAGATTTATGAATAGTCATAATTCTAACTGAATTAGAACTTTCTTTATTAGATGAGAATTTAATCTCATATTTCTTTTCTAATATATCATCTAGATATAAACTTATATCTTCGATAGATAAACCTATTTCTTCTTTAGTATCTAAATAATTAAGAAGATACTCTATTATTATAAGATTGTTATTTATATCTCCTATCTTAATAAGCTTATCTATGATATTAAACTTATCTAATAATATATTAATTATTTCTTTAGTAGTATTACTATTTATATTAATATCTTTTAAGTTTTTAAACACTTTATCTTCTTTAAAACTATTATTTAAATATAATTCAAATATTTCTTCATCAGTATACTCAAATACAAAAGATCTAAGTATTGAAACAAATGCATGTATAAAGTCATCATCTAATTCATTATTATTTATCTTAACTAAAGATATAAGTAAATTCTTTAATACCATTAATATTATTTCATCATTTACTTTTTCTTCTTTATTAATAGATAAAGGAATATTCTTATATTCAAATATTTTTTTATATAAATCAAAATCTTTTGATCTATCTAGAAGTATTACAAAATCACTATAAGTACAATCTCTTAAAGATTTAGATTCTTTATCATAAATCTTATATTTACTATCTACCTTATCTTTAATATCATTAGCTATTATAAATATTTCTGTCTCTTCTCTAGTAAATCCATTTTCTTTATCAAAATCATAATTATATATTTCAAAATTATTGTTTTGACTAGTTTTACCTTCTTTATTATATGCTTCATTACCTGGAATCATTTGATGAGATAATCTATAATTAGCTCCACCTATATTTGAATCCATAACTAAATTAAATAAAGAATTAATATTATTAAGAGTTTCTTCTCTAGATCTAAAGTTCTTATTTAAATCTATTTTAATTCCACCCTTGTTATTAGAGTATTCATCATATTTAGTCTTAAATATATATGGATTGGCATTTCTAAATCTATATATAGATTGTTTAACATCTCCAACCATATATACATTATTATTAGAGATTAATGATACAAATTCTTCTTGAATATCACTAGTATCTTGATATTCATCAATCATTATTTCATTTAATGAATCTCTTATTTCATTTCTAATATCTTCATTATCTTTTAATACTTTAATAGATAATTTAGCTATATCATTAAATTCATATAAATCATTTTTATATTTAAATGAATTTAGTTTATTATTTAATTTTTTAATAATATCAATTATAAGAACTATATAATCTTTAGTACTTAAAATAGTATCTTTTATTTCATCAATATCTTTATAAGAAGTTAATTCTTTTAAACTAGTAACTTCTTTCTTTAAAACATCCCAATAACTCTTAGCTATGTCTTCTGCATTTCTAAGTGTAGGAAATTTAATATCTAGATTAGATTTAATATCACTATATTCTTTAGAATTAATTAAACTACTTAATACTTCATTTAGATTAGTATTAAACTTTTCATCTGCATAGAAACCAAGTTCATATTGAAGTAATTTAATATTTTCTATTCTATTTAATAAAAGTTTATTATAATCATCAATTACATTATCTATATTTATATTATTAAAATAGTTATCTAGATAATTATCTAAATCTATTATTAAGTCTAATTTAGAAGATATATTTAATATATATTTTCTAATATCTTTATCATCTTTTTCACAGAAATCATTTATTAATTTAAGAAATAACTCATTATTAGATTCATAATATTCTTCGAATATTTCATCAAGATACTCTTCTTTCTTATAATCAATTAAATCACTATCTACTATTTTTAAATCTTTAGATACATTTAATTTATAATGATATCTTCGAAGTATTGAAAGTGCATAACTATCAAATGTAGTTATATATGCTGAATCAATTAATTTTAATTCTTCAGTCAAACCTTCGTCTTTAAGTCTTTTTCTAATTCTTTCTTTCATTTCTTTAGCAGCATTATTAGTAAAAGTAAGTATAAGCAATTCATTAATATGAACACCATCTTTTATTTTTCTAACAACTCTTTCTGATAAAACTGCAGTTTTACCGGATCCTGCTCCTGCGGAAACTATTATATTTGATTTATCTTTTTGGATGGCTTCTAATTGTTCTTTAGTCCAGTTAGTCATTATTATCACCTCCTAAAAAATCTAAATCTTTTACTTCTTCTAATACCTTAATATTATTCTCATTCATATAACAAATATCTTTATATTTACAATATAAACAAGATACATTATCAAATCCTATTCTCTTTGGATTTATTTCAAAATTAGCTTCTAATATATCGTCTCTAGCTTCATCTATTTTCTTATCTACTAATTTATATAGATTATCCATTTGTTCTTTTGTTAATAATTTAGAATATGATCTAAAACCATTACTAGTTTTTTCAAGTGATTTAATTACTTCACTCTTTTCATAAGAACTATCAAATTCATTAATTAATTCTTCATCATAGATTGAATATCCTAGTAACTTAAGATTATCTTCTTTAATAGATTTAATATCTTTTTTAGGATCTAATTTAGGTACTCCAGTTAATATCTTTTGAAGATAGAACCCTACTACTTCTGCATTAGGATTACCATTTTTAGATAAATATAAATATATTGGCAATTGCATATTTAATCCATAATATGAGTTAGTTAATTTAATATCTTGAGGTCCTGTTTTATAATCTATTATTGCTAATAATACTTTATCTTTATATTTATGAATAAGTAATTTATCTATAAAACCAATGAATTTAACTTTAATAGTTTTATCTTTATTAATACTAAATCTATTTTCATATTTAGCATCTTCAAATTTACTATAACTATATTGTTTTTTAATAGTATCTATTATAAATAATAAGTCTTTCTTTAATTTATTAAAGAAGAATTTATCTTTATTATTAGAGTTATATTTTGATACATAAGAATCATATTCTTTATCAAAATCAAAATTTTCTTCAAAACATTTAGATAAAACATCATGGAATAAATTACCTATAAATATAGCAAATGTTTCTTCATATTTATCTAACTTTAATATACTATTTAAATAATATTTAAACTTACATTTATAATAATTTTCTAATGAAGAATAAGATAAAGTTAAATTATTATTTATATACTTATACATCTTTTCTTTATCAATGCCCTTAAATTTATTATCGTAAGACATATATTTAATATCTTCATAATTAGAGAATAATGTTTCTAATCTATTAGTCTTTTCTCCATATTTAACAAAAGTATCTAAGTCTTTACCTAATAATATTTTATTAATAGAATTAGAATTATTTAATAATATATCTGTATTCTTTATTACATTATAATTCAAATCCTCAATTATATTAGATGGATAATATTCTTCAAATGGTGTTTTTAGCTTATAAGTAATAATTAAATTCTTAATAGATTTAATATTATTAATAGTATTTTCTTTTACTATATTATTTATTACCTTAGAATCATCTATATCAAGAAGATTTTTTTCTTTATCGGATAAAAAATCTTCATCTTTAATAACAAGCGGAATACTGCCTTCATTAAAACCTATTAAGAATGCATATTCATCATCTTTAATACTACTAAAAGATTTTATTTCTATTTCATTTTTATACTTAATATTATTAGTTTTTATAGATTTAAATGAATTAATTAACAGCTCTCTTTTTATATCTTTTTCTGTTACAAAGACTAATTTGTTTAATACATTTATTATCTTATTATAAACATATAAGTTATCCTCATTATCCATATCAAATGAATTAATTAATTCTTCAGGAGATTTATCCTCTTCGAATAATTCTAAATACTTTTTAACTATCTTGCTTGAATATATACTTTCTTTATTAGTATTAATATTTAAATTAAGCATGTCAAAAACTTCTTTTAATATAAAAGAATACTCATTCTTAAAATTAACAATTTTTATTTTATCAATAGATATACCTTTATCTATTAATTCTTTTATTTTATTACCAACGAATAATACTTCCTCAAATATATTATCAAATTCATATATATCATGTTTATAGTCTTTAACTTCTTTTTTAACTATTTCATAATCTAAATCTTTTAATAAATTTAAATCATATTTATTTATATAATCATGACCATATATAATTATTTTTTTATCTTTAATATAGTTTTTAAAGTAATCATCATATATTAACAAATCATTTATGTCGTTTTTAACTTCTAGTAAATCATTTAGTTTTTTATTATTATATTTTTTATCTTTAACAAAATATAAATTATCTAATATAATTCTAGCATTATCATATTTATAATTATATTTTTTCATTAAATGATATATAGCTTTTTCATCATAAGTGAAAGTTAATTTATTAATGAACTCTTTTAATGAAAAAAATTTAATATTTTTAAGTTCTTTCTCTTTAGATAATTCTAATAAAAAATCATTCTTGATATCATTAGGAACTATATAAATAACATTATCTTTTAAAACCATATTATCACCACTATAATTATATCAAAAAAAGAGAGATTAGTCTCTCTTATCTTCCTCTAAAAATAACTTTTTAACATTCTTATCAGGTATTAATATTTCTGTAGATTTATCAACAGAGAACACATATTTATTTGTCTTAGATTTAAATTCTTCACCATCTAATCCCCAAGAATGTTTTGGTATATGATCAAATTCTATTTCTAAATCACTAGTAGAATAATATTCACAGCCAGGAACATTCTCTACTCCATTATTTTTAGCATGAATTAGTGCCTTTACAATTTCTTGTTTAGTCTTTAAATTACATAATAATACTTCAAATTTATTATCATCTAATTTCATATCAGGATAAGCTATATCAACTCCACCGATTCTACTAGAATTAGTAATAAATATGAATGAATACTTTCCTTCATGTTCTTTACCATTTACTTTATATTTAACATTATACATTCTTATTTTATCTTTAAGACCTAAGAATCCAAAAAGAATATATGCAAGTCTACCAAATATTTCTTTCCATTTTTTAGGAGTATCAAAACTAACATTAATATAATTACCAAAAGCTGCTACATATACAAATGGTCTTCCATTTATCATAATTATATCTAAGTTTTTCTTAACACCTTTTAATATTATTTCTAAATCTCTCTTATAATTTTGAGTTAATCCAAACATAGTACCTATATCATTAGTAGTACCAAGTGGTAATTGAGCGAGTAATAGCTTCTTATCTCTTTTCATATTACCATTTATTACTTCATCAAAAGTACCATCTCCACCTGCTGCTATAACTAAATCTATATCATCAGGTAATTCTCTAACTATTTCAGTACCATCTCCTGGTCTTTTAGTAGTAACTACTGCAAGATCATATCCATTTTTTTCTATTACATCATAAAAAGTCCTAATTATTTCTTTAGGTTTAATCTTACCGCTCTTTTTGTTATAAATAATTACACACTTTTTCAAAAAGACCACTCCTTTCTTAATTATATCATAAATTAATTACTTCTATATACTTTTTACTATTACTAATTATTTCTTTTACAAAGATTGATGGATTCTCCTTATCTACTAATAGATATATATTATTTTTAGTTCTAGTTAGTGCTACATAAAATAGTCTTCTTTCTTCTTCATACAAATATTTATTCTTAGGTAATATTTTCTTTTGAAGATTATTTTCTATCTTATTAGGAAATCCATAAGAACTATTATTTAGATTTAAAAGCATAACATTATTACTTTCAAGACCTTTTGCTTTATGAACAGTTTTGAATTCATAAGATTTATTTTTATAATATACTAATCCATTCTCATAAGTTATATCTTCATCTAATATATAGTTAACATCTTTATTATTTCTAGAAAGAATTAATATTTCTCCTTCTAATAAATCTAATGCTTTTTTTAATTTAATATTCATATTTTTAACATAATAAATTATTTTAATAGGTTTATTAATAGTTTTATTAGAATTTATCTTCTTTTTAATTTGATAATGATTTCTAGTAATAAACTTAGTAGATACTCTTATTAGCTCTATTGAATTTCTATATGTGTTAGTAAGTTTAATTACTTTAGTATAACCAAAATATTTTTTAAAATTAATAATCATATCTATCGTAGACCCACTAAATTTATATATACTTTGAAAATCATCACCTACGGCGAATACTTTACTATTACAAGAATTTCTAATTACCGTAACAAGATTAAATCTCTCTTTAGAAATATCCTGAAATTCATCAATTATAATATATTTATAGTATCTCTTAAAGCCTTTTATCTTTATCATATTACATGCTTTACTAATAAGATCATTAAAATCATATAACCCTTGAGAATTAAGTTCATTCTCATAAATATCGTATATTTTTTCTATAACTTTTAGTAATTTAGTATTAGATATTTTTTTGAGATATTTCCTATCTAAATTATAACTTTTAAAAAGCTTAATAAATGAGCTTATTTCTCTAACAAAATAAGATAAATCTTCATCTGAAATAGAATTGCATATTGATAGAAAAATCTCATTAACGATGTATTCTAAATAATCTCCAGATAAAGAATAATATGTTTTATAATCAGATAATATTTCTATAGCTAGTTTATGAAAAGTATATATATTTATGTCTTGATTAATCTTATTCTTCAAATCGTTAACAGTATTATTAGTAAAAGACAATACTAATATCTCTTCAGGTTTAACACCATTATCAATCAAATATTTCACTTTTGAGCATATAGTTAATGTTTTACCGGAACCAGCACTAGCTAGAACTAAAGTGTTACATTCTTCGGTGAAAAGTGATTCTTTTTGTTCTTTGTCTAAGACTATACCATTTATTACATAGTCTTCTTTTATCTTTTCTTTTATATAGTTTTTATTATTTTTGTATATTTTATATTTTAATAATAAATCTATTCTTTTTTTATTTGTTAAATAATAATTATGATCAATATATTTCTTCATAAATATAATATTCGCAAAAAAAAGAAGTTTTCCCCTATTGATTGACAATTAAATAAATAAATTATAAAATTAAGATAATAAGAGAGGTCTATATATGAGAAATAAATTTAATAAGTTAATGATTATATCTTTAGTAACTTCAATAGTATTTATAATACTTGGAATAGTACTAATACTATTTACTAAATTATCACTAGATATAATTGGATATATAGTAGCAATATTACTAATAATAAACGGGGTATTAAATATTACTGATGATTATAAACAATTTAAAGTATTCTACTTCTTTGACGGATTCACTTCTGGTTTACTTGCAATTATATTCGGAATTATAATAATAGCTAATCCTAATTATATAGCATTAATTATGCCTATTATGATGGGATTATGGTTTATAATATCATCCACATTTAAATTAAGAATGGCTTTAGCACTTAAGGATTCATCTAAAACCAATTGGATACTTCCATATATCTTATCAATATTAACTATTATTATGGGATTATGCATAATATTTAATCCAGAGATTGGAACACTAAGTATAGTTCAAGTAATCGGATTTATAACTATTCTATATGGAATTTGTGATGTAATAGATGTAATAATATTTAAGAAAAATCTAAAGGCTATAGCAAAAGTATTTGAATAAAAAAATGAGAATTAATAATTCTCATTTTTTATTTCGAAATATGATTTTGGATGCTTACAAACTGGACATACTTCTGGAGCATATTTACCAATTACTATATGGCCGCAGTTTCTACAAATCCAGATAGTATCTTCATCTCTACTAAATACTACTTTATCATTAATATTCTTTAATAATTTTCTATATCTTTCTTCATGGTGTTTTTCTATTTCGCCAACTGCACGGAATTTATAAGCAATTTCTTTAAATCCTTCTTCCTCTGCAACTTTAGCAAATTCTTCATACATAGAAGTCCATTCATAGTTTTCTCCATCAGCTGCCGCTTCAAGATTTGCTATTGTATCAGGTACTTCTCCACCATTTAATTCTTTAAACCACATTTTAGCATGTTCTTTTTCATTATTAGCTGTTTCTTCAAAGATAGCTGCTATTTGTTCATAGCCATCCTTTTTAGCTTTAGAAGCAAAATAAGTATATTTATTTCTTGCTTGTGATTCTCCTGCAAATGCTGCTAATAAATTTGCTTCTGTTTTTGATCCTTTCAATTCCATATTATCACCTCTATTTAATTTTATCATTTAAATAATGGATATTCAAGATTAGTTTGACTAATAACCATTATTAAATCTTTTGCCATATTTTTAACAACTGGAGATAATTTTTTAGAAGATTTTAATACATCAAAGATTAATCTATAGTTAGTAGTAAATTGCATTAGTGTTTCAATATTGTTTTCTCTCATAATATCGAATACTTCTTTAACAAACAATTCTCTTTCTTCATCACTATAATTATCTAACCATTTAGTAAATCCATCATCAAATACTCTACTGAATCTAGTTAATTTAGTTCTAGTAAATGAATTACGGTCTATTTGCCATGTACTTGTATCATGAGATATTAATCCAGGCATATTAGATTTTATTACTTCATATTTATTATTATGTCTAAGTAATAAACCTACTATTGAAGAATCAGGAATAATTCTAGTAAATTTATTTTCTATTCTTCTATATCTTCTTGAATTAATTTGTTTATCTCTTAAACCCATTCCATCATTACTATATATTTTTTTTATTTTCCATCTTACTAAAAAATTAGTATACATCGAAGAAACTAAAGCAAGGTTTCCACCTTTAGAATGTCCACCAATTATTAACCTAACATTTTTAAAAGTATATTTTCTTAAATATTTTTTAGCTAATATATGTGCTTCTACTGGAAAAGTATAAGCCATCTTACAATCTTCTTCCCAACCACTAATTAATGTATCTGTTCCTTCAAAACCTATAAAATAAGTTTTATTTCCAAGATCAAAAGTACAAGCAGAAAATTGTGAATTAGCATCACCCTTATATAAATAATTAAATACTAAAATATCTCTATATCTTCTTTTACTACTTATTTTTTCTAATAATTTTATTCCTACTTTAGTAGGTATAATTACTTCTTTTAAATAAGATTTATTATGTGTACTAAAAAATTCTTTAGAAACAGTATATAAAGACTTTTTATCTTTACTATCCCCACTTATTAATCCAGAATAATCTATATAAGTAAGCATAGATAAAATAACATTATCTACTTCATTAAATTCTTTTTCTTCGAAAGTATAATCCCCATAATCATCTACATAATCATAAAAATTATATGATATGTTTTCTTTTACTTCAATGATTACATCACTTATTTTTTTACCTATTTTTTTTACTCTCTCTATACTTCTTTCTAGATTTTCTTTTAAATCACTAGTATCCATTATTTAGCCTTCTTTCTTTTGTTCTTAGATTCAGATTCACTTTGTTTATATCCGACTAAATATTCAAGTAAGTCTCTTGTTTGTCTAAAAGGTAAGATAAATGAATATTTTTCTTTAGCAGCATCTTGTATATTTCTAATATGAAGTTTTAAATTTTCATACATGATAATAACATTATTATTCTTAGCATACTTTCTAATCTTCTTATAGAACTTAGTAGAATAAACTAGATCTATAATAAATACTCCGGTAAATATACCAAGTACATAAGAGAATGATAAATGATTACTAAACCAAGATAATGCTTTCATAACATAATCTGCTAAAAGGTAATAATATAATCCCCCAAGACCTATCCATAAAAAAGACATTCCTAAGCATATTACACCTTTATAATTCAATGCATAATTGCTATAGTCCCAAAGTCTTATTTTTAATCTTAAGAAGAATAATCCTGTTATTAATTCTAGTAATATCATACATGCACCCATTAATGAAATAGTAATTGCTGGATGAAAATTATATTTAGCTATAAATAAATGTAATACTGTTAATATAACTAAACCAAAACCATATATTGGTAAATAAGGGCCTACTAAAAATCCAGGATTAACCCACTTCTTATGTTCAATTCTTCTAAAAAATAATTCAAGTACCCAACCGATTGAACTACCTATATAAAATAAAAATACAAAAGTTAAGAATAAACTCATATCATCACCTAGTATTATTATATCAAAAATAGATTATTAATAATACTGAGTTTTTGAAAAAAAGTAATATTTATGGTATAATACCAAAGCAATGAGGGGAAATATTATGGAAAATAAAAGAAGATTTATAAATAAAAAATTAGCTACTGGAATACTAGCATCATCACTTATATTAGGTGCCTGCGGATGTACTAAAACTAATCAAGATAAACCAGCAGAAACAGTAATAGTTTATGAAACTGTTGTAGTTACTGCTACTCCTGCTCCTACTAATACTAATGCTCCTGCTAATACAAATACTCCAGTTCCTACAGATACTTCTGTTCCAACTAATACTCCAGTTCCTACTGAAGAAACAGATATTACTTGGGAAACAAATGAATATGGGCATGAAGTTGGTGGATTAGATGCTCATTTAGATGATTGGTTTAATAAAATAAATGACATAAATAAGAAAATTGATGATATAGATTTTAATAAAATAAAAGATTCTACCATCAACTACGCTAAAGATCTAATAGACTTTATTTTCTACGGTGGAGAGATGAACGGAATGACATTTGATGAATTAAAAGATGATGCTAAAGAAGAAGTGTATGCAGAATTACAACGTGTCGATAGTTTCATTATGGAGTTCGTTCCAGACTATAAAGAAAGAATCGGAGAAAAATATAATCTTGTTAAAGATTTTGCTAGCACTAAATTATCTGAAGCTAAAGAAATATTTAATAGTCATATTGATATAGAAGTTAATATTAATGTAGAAAAAGGAAAATCATTAATTTTAAGTAATAAAAAAACGAGTAAATAAATAATTACTCGTTTTTTATTTAATAAATATACTTACTACTTTTCCTACTTGAAAAGTAATTTTTTCACTATTTTTAATAGCTACACTCTTTCCTAAAGCTTTTCCAGTTATAGTTAACGATGCTATTATCGCAGTTACTATTAGAACCACTATAGAAAGATCTATTTTTAACATATTAGCAAGTGTATTTGATACTAATACTCCAGCACTTCCACTAACTACACCACATACATCACCTATTACATCGTTACAAATAGATGCTAATTTATCAGAATTCTTTAAGAATTTTACTGAGTGACTAGCTCCTTTTACTTTTTTAGATGCCATTGAATGAAATGGTCTTTCTTCTGCAGCAGTTATTGCTACTCCAATCATATCAAATAATATTGAAATAGCTATAAATAATATAATTATTACTAATCCTACATATATATTTATTTTAGGTATTATCACATTTGATCCTAAGGACATTAATATAGATAAACAAAATGATAATAATAAAACTGTTATAATCCATTTAATCTTTGATTCTTTTTTCATAAATTCACCATCCTAATTATATCAAAATTAAGCACAAAAAAAAATATGATTGGTATTAATATAATTAACTTTGCGTCATAGGTCAAGTAGGATTTCCCACATTTCAACCTTTCGTTACCAAAAGGTGGTTCCCCATTATTGAATGTATATACTGTCACCAAGTATACGACTTGATTACCACTTAGTACGCACTGCAAACTTATATTAACGAACAGCCTAGGAGATTTCCTCCCTGATATTTTCTATTACTAGTCTTTTTTGCAAATATAATTTCATATAAACAATATAATGCATTCGGCCAAATAAATTATATCTAATTATAATCCCAATATATTCACTCAAGATAAGCTACTCTATCCAAAGCTTTAGCCTCAAGATAGGTTTAATCTTAATTCGTACTAGATATAGCACATAATTAAGTCTCCATGTATATGGGTAAGTATATATGCCATTATATATTTCCCACATACTACCTTCCAGCACTCACCCAAATCTGGGCGAAATAAGCAAGCACAAGAAGTTTCATAGGTATGCTCTTTAACGAATTTTTAGGCTCGTCTTCATAATAGATGTATCAACTAGGATACTGCACCCGCCATACGAGAAAAAATTATACCATATTTCGCCATTTAAGTCAAATTTCGTAAACGGAGTGTTTTTTTTATTGACTTATTATTAAAATAGTTTTATCATGCAAAAAAAGAATAGTCTATTGACCATTCTTTTTATTATTATTTCTCATATTCTCCCAATATTCATATCTACCTTCAACCTGTTTTGCAGCTTCAAGAGAATATACTTTTTCTATTTTTCCACAGTAATTGCATTGTCTTGTATAGAAAGTTCCTTGACGAAAACCAACAATTTCTCCATATTCATCATATACATGAATTGTTCCTTGTTCTTCATTCCATTCAGAAAAGTCATGTGTATAACCACAAATCCCTTCTTTTATATCTTTAGCTAAATTACAATAATTCTTTATAAACTTATCAAATAATCTAGATTTAAAGGTCTCATCATCTGAACTTAAACTATCAAGGAATGAATCAACAATAGTATCAACTTTTTTAATTGTAGACTCTTTGTATTCTTGAATTTCAGATTCCTTAGGAGCATATTCATTTCTTCCAGTTGGTTTTGTAAGTATTTCAACTTTTGAATTTACATAGTTATTAAAATATCTTTCTAATATTATTTTTTTTAAAAACTTCTTTTGTCCTTCTTCACTTAAATTTTCAAATCTCATCATTAAAAGGTTAGCTTCTTGTTCGTAATTATTATTCATAATCCCCCTCCAATAAGAAATATTATATAATAACAATAGTTGTTTTGTAAATAAAAAACAGTCCTTGACTGTTTATTTATTCTTATTCTTTAATTTAAGAGTTTTCTGATTTTCTTCTAAAGACTTCTTTTGTTCTACATCCCAAGCCTTTTGAATAGTACCGCAATAATAACATTGTCTTTCAAACCATTTACCATATGCAAATGTATCTATATTACCATATTTATCAAATATAGGTCTTTCACCATCTTTTTCTATCCATCTAGAAAAATCATGGACTTCATTACATATATTTACTCTTTCTTCTTGAACAACCTTATCATAATTTTCTAAAAATCTATCAAATAATCTATATTTTAAAACCTCATCAGGTGATCTTAATTGTTCAAGAGTTTGATTAAGTGTTTTGTCTATTTTTTCTTCTAATCTTTCTTTATATGAATTCTTAGCACTATCATGAACATTTTTATTTCCAACTGGAGGAACAAACTTATTTGTCTTGTTATCAACATAATTAGAAAGATAACCATTTATTATTAATTCTTTTATAAATGTATTTTGTTCTTCTTCACTTAAATTTTTAAATTTAACGATTAAATCACGTATTTCACTATTCTTCATATAATCCTCGATTAATTATAAAGTAGTTTAATCTTCTTACTGTTATTTTCTGCAAATGGTCTAGAATCTAAATTATATAGTTTTGCTATCATAGGAACATCAATTGCTTTTGATATATATTCTTCTTCAGTTTCTTTAGTTCTTTCTACACCAAGACTCATAACACTGCGCATTAATAAATATACACACATATCTCTTAAAGCTTCTTCACCTTTAGTAAATATTATATTATTGTTAACATCCCAGAATATATCATTTTCTATTTCAGAAAAACCGCAACCTAAAGTTAAATCTTCATAATTAATAACATCCCCATTATTACCATCTAATATTTTCTTTAGACTATTTGCTACCGTATTTGGATTCATTCTTGTAGAACCATTTTGATCTGATGGTGAACCAACGCCATATGCTTTATAAATATAATAGTAATCAGTTCCTTCAAGTTTTTTATAATCATATAAGCCCACTAAACTGCTCATACGATAGACCGAATCTTGAAATTTAAAATCTGCTTCTTCATTAATACCATAGAATTCTATTCTTTTAATTCCACCAATTTCTACGAATTTTCCTTCTTTAAATAAATGTTTGTATTTATTCATAAACCCTCCGTTTATTTCGAATATTATATCATAGTTTTATTCATTGTCAAAAGAAAATATGATATAATGGGAAAAGATTGGAGGTATTAGTATGTATAATAGTTATGATTATTATGATTATTCTGATTCTTATAGTGCTTATGATGGAGCTGCAGTAGGTACAGCTTTAGGGATGGGAATGTTAAGTTTTATGATAGTATATATATCATTAATTGCCATTGCTATTGCTGTTTCAGTAGTTGAAATCATAGCTATGTGGAAAATGTTTAGAAAGGCAGGCAGACAAGGTTGGGAAGCAATTGTTCCATTCTATAATATGTGGACTTTATTTGAAATTTCTGGATATAGAGGTTCAAATATATTCTTTATGTTTATTCCATATGCTGGAGTAATTATCTTACTTGTATTTGAAATAAAAGCTGCTATTTCACTTTCACAAAAATTTCATAAATCAGGTGGATTTGCAGCATTATTAGTTTTAGTTCCAGTAGTTGGTTATTCTATCCTTGGTTTTGGAAAAGATGAATATGATGGTAAACTAGGTGTTCAAAGAGATAATAATACATCTAAAGAAGAAGTTAAAGATGAAACAGAAACAAGTAACAATTTTTGTACTGAATGTGGTGCTAAATTAAGAAAGAATCAAAAGCATTGTACTAAATGTGGTAAAGACGTATAAAAAATACATCATTGATGTATTTTTTTATATCTTCCAATTCCCATTCTCCATTAGTAATACTTTTTTCTTATTTCTTGTTTCTGCTTCAACACATACACTTTCATTACCAAAAACAAGATCTACATGATACTTAGATGTACTATATTTATAATAACTTTTACCCCTTTTCTTTAACTTTTCTTTAGGTATTCCGATACATCATCTAAGGCATGGCCTAAAGCAAATTGTACCATAGAATAAGCCTATATGTTCTCTACGATTTGTAGAATCAAAAAAGAAAACTTTAAAGAGTTTTCTTTTTTATTTTATTCTTTTTAGGGAATACTTCACAAATTATTCCAATTTGATTTTTTCGTCCTTGAAGATTAACTTTTATTAATTTGTTCTTTTCTTCTTCACTTAAATAACTATTTTCCGAAAGAGATTCAATAATAAATTTATCATCATCATAATCCCAAATAGCTATATTAATAAGATCAGCTTTATTTATTCCTAATTCACGATCTTTAGCAATCATTTCTTTTGTTTTTTTAACTTCTGAGAAATAATCAGTTAAAGCTTCAAGCATTTTTCCTTCTTGCCAAGATAATAAAATATGGTCATAATCTCCACATTGATCACAGTATTCAGTTATTTCTTCAGGATCACGAGTATCTATCCAATAACCACCCATATGTCCTGCTACTAAATGTTCCATAAACCCTCCATATAATATTATTATATCATAAAAATGGGGTAAAATCCCTTAGTCGGCTCCAAATAAACAAAAAAAAGTTGCATAGCAACTTTCCTTTAAATAATGGGGCGGAATAAGGGAGTCGAACCCTTGCATAACAGAGCCACAATCTGCCGTGTTAACCACTTCACCAACTCCGCCATAAAAATTACATACATAATATAACATAATATTTTGTAAATAACAAGTATATTATTTCTATTTTACTTAACAATTTATATTTTAAATGTTAATATTTAAATAGGTGAATATATGAATTCTAGAGCAAAAGAAAGTAAAGAACGTTTATTTTATATTTTTATATTCTTCACTGTATCAATTATTGGTTGGTTATGGGAAGGAATATATGATCTTCTTAAATACGGTGTAATAGCTAACCATGGAGTATTATTTGGTCCATGGCTTCCTATATATGGTTTTGGTGGTGTATTTCTTTATCTAATATTAAATAGATTTAAAAAACTACCTATAATAGTATTTATGGGTTCATTTGTATTTTGTACTTTAATAGAATATGGTACAGGAATATATCTTGAAATTACTAAAGGATTATCATGGTGGACATATAAAAATATGCCATTTAATATAGATGGAAAAATATGTCTATTAAGTTCAACAGTATTTGGAATAGCAGGAGTACTCTTAATATATTTTATCGGTCCTAAACTAAAAACAATATATAACAAATTAGATTATAAAAGAGCAGCTATATTAATAATATTCTTAATGGCTTTATTTACTCTTGATTTTATTCGTTCAACTAATCATCCTAATATAGTAAAAAGATATCACGTAATAAATCCTCCAATGAAAGAAATTAGAATATTTAAAAAGTAGAATCAAACGATTCTACTTTTATTATTTTAATTTAATGATTGCATACATAATAACTATACCAATTATTATAGCTATTATACTTATTATTATTGCACTAGCATTTCCTTTTTGACCAGAAGCTTCAGGTAATTCTTCAGGCATCACTTCTTTAACTTCTTTATCTTCAAATACAGTTGGTGCTAAATTATCTTCTTCTGAGATAGAAACTGATGGAGTAACTGGTTCTTCTTCAGGTTCAGAACTAGTAAAAGGAGTAACATCTGGAGTAATATCATCTTCTTCAGGTGTTTCTTCAACTGGAGTTTCAGAAACTTCAGGCTCCTTAACTGCTTGAGCAGCTTCCTCTTCTTGTTTTCTAACTAAATATGCATTATATTTAATATCCATTTCTGTTCTAAATTTACTTAATTCGGATTCGATTACCTCGAATGGCTTACTTAAATCATCATTGTCATAATTTTTTAGAACATTAATATAATCTTCTTGAGTAATAATCGGATTATTTTTAGCATATTCATTTAATCTATCAACTATTTCTTTTCTTCTTAAATCTTTTAAATCTGCTTTATACTTTTCAAAAAGGCTTTTCTTTTCTTCATCTGTATAATTAGGGTTATTTAATATTTCCATAACTCTATCGTTGTTATAATCATAATTATTCATAAACCTGCCTCCTATCTTTATACATTTATATTATACCTTTATTTTAAAGCATTTGTAAAGGTATTTTAATTAATTTACAATAAAAAAAGGCTATATTTGCCCTTTTAGAAACTAAACATCAATAATGATGGTTTTAATAACATAATTATTCCAATAATTAATAAAATAATTCCTGATATTAAATGTGAATATTTAGTTAATTTAGTAGATATTCCCTTGATCTTAAATGAAATAATTGCTATTAAGAATATTACTATATCATCTATTAAAAAGAATAATATATATAAGAACATATATAAACAATATTCTGGCATAGATAATTTATTTAAAGATAATATCTGAGTAAAAATCAAAGGTAGTCCAACAGAACACATCATTTCTATTATATTAACACTAAATGCTAGAACTATTATTCCACATAAAGCAATAATAAATTTCTTTTCATTTACTATCTTCTTAATTGTTTCAATTATCCTTTTTCTTCTAGTAGGCTTAACCACTTCACAACCATCATCCTTTTTAGTGGATTTATAGAAATTGTATAAATTAATAAAACCTGCTACAAAAGCTATTATAGCTACTATAAAATTAATTACTTTAAGATGATTAATAAACATAGATAAATTTAACCATGTCAACATAAAGAATAAATATGTTAATCCAGAAAAAATAATAAATGTTAAACCTAGAATTACCATTTTCTTTTTTTCTTTATTATTAACAAGTAATGTTATTAAGAATAATAATATCCACATAGCGCATGGATTAAATCCATCTACAAAACCAAGTACTATAGCTATTAATGGTAAAGATACATTTTTGGCATCTACTTTACCAAGTATAGGCAATTCATACTCTTTATCTTTTTCTTTTGGTTTTTCTACTTCTACATGTTCACCATTATCTATTGATTTTATAACATCAACTGGATCATTACTAGATGTATATGTTTCTAATGCCTCTTTTATTTTACTATCAGTAATATCTTCTAGATAACCTACTATTGCTTTATCTCCAATAACCAAATATGGAACACCACTAGCATGATTATTTAATTCATTTTGTACTTTAACAAGTAATTCCCTATTATCTTGACTATTCCAAACTTCATATTTAACCAATTTAACATTATCATATTCTTTTAAATACTTCTCTAAGAACTTTTCTTCCTCTGCACAATGAGGACAAGTTTCTCCATAGAATAAATATATATTATATTTAGACTTAGCTTGAACAGAAATTGGCAATAGTATTAATAAGAAAAATACTAAAATATATTTAAAATATTTATTCATACTTCTTTAAAACCTCTTCTATTTGTTTATAATTCTTTTCTCCATTTAATCTATCTACTTCTTTACCATCTTTTACAAAAATAACTACCGGTAATATATCACCAATATGATATTCTTCTATATCATCAAAATCATAATCTAATTCTCTAAGTTCAAAATCATAGACTTCTTTTAATTTCTTTAATGCATTACCAGTTAATATACAAGCTGGACACCATAAAGCACTAATTTTAATTACTGTCATATTACCACCAAGATTAATTATACTATTTTAAAGTTATATTAACAAGACTTGGCCAACATTTATTATATTTGATTTTAAATTATTTTTAATTTTAATATTATCCACAGTAGTATTAAATATTCTTGATATACTCCATAGACTATCACCCTTTTGAACTACATATGTATTTCCAGGAACTAATAGTTTTTGATTAATACTAAGTAGATTACTACTAAGATTGTTTAAGGACTTAAGTTCATTAACTGTAGTATTAAATTTCTTACTTATACTCCACAAACTATCTCCCTTCTTTACAACATATATACTTTCGGTGGAGACTTCAGGTATTTTTAATACCTGACCTACTGAAATTAAATTGGTTTTTAGGTTATTAAATTGCTTTAATTCATCTACAGTTATTCCATATTTATTAGCTATACCCCAAAGACTATCACCTTTTTTAACTATATATTCATTTTCAAAATTTTGGTTATAATCAACTCCAAAATAATCCGAAATCATCTTTACAACGCTCTCGGCGTATCTTATATAATTATTTAAAACATTGTTTATATCATCTTTATTATTTATATTTCCATATTTTATTATGATTGTCTCTGTATTAGTATTCTTTAGTAAGTTATCATAATCTTTACTTGTATCATTTTCATCTCTTCTTTGATAAACTTTATTAACAAATATATCTCTATCATTAAATGCTGTTTCTATTCTATTAGGTATAGTATTACTATTCTTTAAAGAATATTCTATCTCTACCCCATTTTCATCGCCAGAACTAAGTCTATTTGATATTGCTATTCCATTATAACTATTTATGATAGAGGCTCTCTCTTCATCCGATAAAGTCTTATCGTTGTCTCTAGTCATTATGTTTTGGATACCTAATTCATTTAATCTATTATTAATATATTTACTAATCATTAAATTAAAATCTTTTTCGATAACATTATTATCTATATATCCAGAGTCATTCCCACCTCTATAAGGATCTATTATTACCATATTACACCTCTTTATAATATATGTATTTATGTTATAATATGTACATAGGAGTACTTATGGAAGAAAGAATTAATGAATTAGAAAAGAGATTAGCTAAATTAGAGAGAATTGAAAAGAGAAGAAAAAGTTTAATAATAGCTAAAATAGTAGGAATAGTTCTTTTAATAATAGCTATTATAGTTGGTGGATATATTCTATATCTAAAAGTTGAAGAAACATTAAAACCATATAGAGATTTACTAGAGGCTACAGATAAAGTAAATGATGGTATAGATAATATTAAAGATTTATTAAACAAATAAAAAAGAACTATTTTTAGTTCTTTTTTAATCTTCTGATCTAAATGGATGTTTTATTTTATCTTTAATATTAGATGTAATAATACTCATAGCAATATTATATATTTCATCTGCTTGAGTATCAGTAATATTTAATTTTTCTTTAATAGCACTTACTATTTTATCTTTATTCTTTTTACCAAAAACAAAATATTCATCTAACATACTAGAAACTACTAATGTATCTTTTTTTGATAGATTAGTTTTTTCTTGTAATTCTTTTAAAAACATTGTCTTATTCATTTTCATCACCATATATCTTTCCTTTAGAATCTAGTTGTATTTCATGACCATATTCAAATATTAAAGACATACTATATAAGAATAATATTTCTACTACACTAAATAGACTTAATCCAAAATCAACATCTTTACTAGCTACAACATCAAATAGACCTTCCCCAATACCAGATAAAACAATAGCTGCGATCATAAAATAAGTCATCATTTTAATATGTTTAACATTATCTAAAGTAAATGGAGTTTCTCCTTTATTAACATTACTAAATAATTCTTCTAAATGTTTTAATAACATTACTAAAACTACTAAGAATCCTACTAATACAGAGAATCCTAATTCCATTAATGTAATAACACCTGGTTTAGTGTATTTTTTAATTGAATTAGCTAAATTTATAGTATCTTCATTTTTAATATTAGTAGCAATTGTATTACCACTAATTCTTATATCAGCACCTTTTTCATATTGAACTATTTGAATAGTTTTATTATTAGATACTATCTTACCATCTCTAACATCAATATCTTTTAATAAAAATGGTATTGATACCATAGCAACTATTACAAATCCTATAGCTACTCTCGCCACTATACCTGCGATTTTCCCTATTAGACTTAGTACTTTACTAATTCCTTTCATTTGTTTTTGTTTTTCTTTTTTGAATTTAACTGCACTCATTTTAACATCTTCATCTAATGAATCCATGTCTAAAATATTATCATTTACTAAATCATTAATATGACAATGAAAAATCTTACATAATTCTAAAATATTATTCATCTCTGGGTAAGCTTCACCGGTTTCCCACTTACTAACAGATTGTCTAGATACTTTTACTCTTTCTGCAAGTTCTTCTTGTGATATATTTTTTGATTTTCTTAAATTTCTTAAATTTTGTCCAAAATTCATTAGACCTCTCTCCTTTCACCTTCCATGTTAAAATAAATCCTTATTATTAACTACCAACTTTCAGTTGCATAATACTTTTGCACTTTAAAGTTTACATTTTAATTTTATCACAAATCTAGGTATTCGTCATAATATATTTTGAGGAGGAATATATGAATAACGATATTAAAATAGTAATTGATGCAGGTCATGGAGGAGCTGATTCTGGTGCTATTGGTAATGGTCTTCAAGAAAAAGATTATACTTTATTAATAGCTAAATATTTAAAGAATAGATTTGATGAACTAGGAGTTAGATCAGTATTAGTTAGAGATAATGATGAAACTGTTAGTCCATCTGATAGAGTTAATAGAATTATTAACTCATTTGGAAATTCAAGTGATGTATTACTTTTATCTAATCACTTAAATGCTGGTGGCGGTGAAGGTTCTGAAGTAATATATGCACTTAGAAATAATGATACTTTATCTAATATGATATTAAATAATCTAGGAAAAGAGGGGTTAAAAATGAGAAAGGTATATCAAAGAAGATTACCTAATGATAATACTAAAGACTATTATTTTATACATAGAAATACAGGCAATATAGAACCTGTATTAATTGAATATGCCTTCATAGATAATAAGAATGATGCCGAAAAGATTAAGAATAACTATGAAAGATATGCTGAAGCAGTAGTCCGTGCAGTATCAGAGTATAAAGGTATTCCTTATGATAATCCAAGTACTAAAGATACATATACTGTAGTAAAAGGAGATACTCTTTGGAATATTTCTAAAAGATTAGGGATTACTATTGATGAAATAAAAAGATTAAATAATCTAGATTCTAATCTTTTATATGTAGGTCAAGTTTTAAAACTACCAAGTTATGAAACTAGTACTGATACTAATATTACTTATATAGTTCAAAAGGGGGATACTCTTTATAGTATTGCTACTAAAAATGATATAACTGTTAAAGAATTAAAAGAATATAATAATCTAACGAATGATAATTTATCTATAGGACAAGAATTAAATATACCTAAAGGGATCTCTATTATTACTCCTTCAGAAAATGAAGTAATAAATGAAGGAAGTGTTTATAAAGTACAAAAAGGTGATACTTTATATAGTATTTCAAAAAAGTTTAATACTTCTATAGATACTATAAAAGAGTTAAACTCTTTAGTCGGAGATATTCTAACTATAGGTACTAATCTATTAATACCTACTTCTAATCTAAGTGATATTATAATTCATAAAGTAGTTAGTGGAGATAGTCTATGGTCTTTAGCTAATAAATATAATACTACTATAGATTCTATTAAACAATTAAATAATTTAGTATCAGATTTAATTACTATTGGTGAAGAATTACAAGTAAAAAGGAATACAAAATAATGTATTCCTTTTAATATAGTCTAGGACATGTTCCTTGATTAGGTTTATAGAAGCAATGATTCTTATATCTACCACTATTTGCTTGATTATACCAAGTACCCTTACATGGATTACCTGATCCTGGAGCATAAAACCATAATGCATTTGTAGCAGGATAGAAATCTTCTCCATCAATCACTCTTTTAGCTAATCTCTTTTCATTAGCAGTAGGATTACTATTAAACAAAGAACTATTTATTGATGAGAAACCTCCAGGAGATTGATAAACCATATCTGTAATAGATCTTATATTTTTAAAATCTATGCAATTACATATAACTCTATTAATAGCAACATTTCCTACCATTAACATACCTAAATTACCTTCACTAAGAGCTTCTGCACGCATTAGTCTAGCAAGTAAATCTAATTCTTTTGAAGTATAACTTATTATAGACATCTTTATCACCAATATATTATATGATTTATCTTGATAAAATATAATAAATATGTTATTATTTATTCGTACCCAAATTAGGGGTGTAGTTAAATGGTATAATAGGAGTCTCCAAAACTTTTGTTGGGAGTTCGATTCTCTCCACCCCTGCCATTTAGAAATTAGGCGAACTTTCATAGAGTTTGCTTTTTTTATGATATAATTGTTTTGAGGAGTGTGTTATAAATGAAAAAACCTCTTATTGGAATTGTAGGAAAAGTTCAACCACAATATGGCGAAGATATTTGGCATAGAATTGACGAAGTAGATGAAATACGATACTTGATAATTAAAAATGGTGGTATTGCAATTACTTTATTACCGACTGAACCTACATTAAAATTTAATGACAATGATATTAAAGATAACACTATATTAAGTGAAGAAGAAAAAAACGATTTATATAAGCAAATAGATTTGTGTGATGGTTTTATATTACAGGGTGGTCTTTTTAGTGCTAATTACGAAATAGAAATTGCAAAAAGAATTATTGAATTAGATAAACCTCTTATTGGAATATGTGCTGGTTTTAATAATATCTTAAGGGCATTAAATACGGATGTAATTGAAGATAAAACTAAAAGTCATGATATATATGATAAAAACTACAGACATAAAATATCAATTGTTGAAAATACAATAATATATAATTTAATAAATAAGAAGGAATATGATGTTAATAGTATTCATACTATGATTGCTCCAATAGAAAATGTAGAAAAAGTTGCTAAAGTATCATCATTATCATATGATGGATTAGTAGAAAGTTTTGAATTAGAAAACAAAAAATTTGTTATAGGAATAAAATGGCATCCAGAATTAATGATAGAAGATGAATTTACAGATAAACTATTTAAAGAATTTATTTCAAAATGTTAAAAGAGAAAAAATTTTAAACCTGCATTTATACCTGCCATTAAACAAAAAAACACTAACATTAGTTAGTGTTTTTTTATATTTAAATCTAGTATATTCTTTTTAACATATTTTAAATAATAATTAGTTGCTTCTTCATCATTAAATTCAGCTATTGGTCTATTATCTCCGATAGGATAAGCTACTTTAGATAAAGGATAAGTAAACTCTTCTAATTTATAATCTTCTTTTAAAGGATGATATAGATATGGAATACTTGCATTTGTTTCATACATATTACCTTCTTTATCGATTAAACAATATGCTCTATTAAAAGAGTATTCTTCACCATCGTCTAAATAATTTTCATATAATATTTTATTCAAATATTCTTTAATATTTGGTTCTACTCTACCTTTAATAACAAGTGCATCATCTAAACCTACATAATAATCAAAATTATATTCTTTTAAATGCTCAAATGCATTTAAGGCTTTAGCTTTAGCCCTTTCTATATTTGAACCACATTCCTTTTCATCAGGTAAATTCATCTCTGGAGTTAGTTTCTGAAGTTCATATTCATCACTAGGAAATATAGTTGATTTAAATACTCTAGATACTGCTCTATATTTATCTTTATTAGTAGTTGCAATTAATACTTGTTTCATTTTCATCACCAACTTAATTATATCATACTATTAAATATTGTGTTATAATCAAAGTAAGGAGGTGTAGAATGAGAAAGTATATTGCTGAAGGTGTAGGAACAATGTTATTAACTTTAATTGCTTGTGGTATTGCTGTAACTTCTGGTGTTGATCTAGTTGCAACTTCTCTTGCATTTGGTCTTGTTATAGTAGCAGCAGCATATAGTATTGGTAATGTATCTGGATGCCATATTAATCCTGCAGTATCTATTGCTTTATTAGTTGCAGGAAAAATGACAGTAAAAGAATGCATATTCTATGTTATTTCTCAAGTAATTGGTGCTTTTGTTGGTTCTCTATTACTAGGATTAATACTAGGCAGTTTCTCTGCTTTAGGAGCAAATGGACTAGTTGGAAATACAACAATATGGATAGCATTATTAGTAGAAGTAATTTTAACATTTATTTTTACAGCAACAATACTAGGTGTTACAGATAAAAAAGAAAATGGTCATGTTACTGGAATAGTAATTGGTCTTACACTTGTACTTGTTCATTTATTTGGTCTTCCATTTACTGGAACAAGTGTTAATCCTGCTAGAAGCTTAGCACCAGCTATCTTACAAGGTGGTAGTGCATTAGCTAATGTATGGATCTTTATCGTTGCACCAGTAGTAGGTGCAATCCTTGCTGGATTATTCTATAAATTTGTCTTAAAAGACAAAAAATAATCTTTTAAAAAACACTAACTTAAGTTAGTGTTTTTTTATATAATCACATACTTTTATAAAACATGCTGCTTGATCAGGATTTAATTCTCCAGTCTTAACCATATTATCTAATTCTTCCATAGTAAACCATCTAACTTCTGTTAATTCATCTTCTTGCATTACTATATCATTTAGATCTATATCTTTAATGGTAAAGTACATTTTATAACAATCTTTACCATCACAACCAGAATCATAAAGAATAAAATCTTCCTCTTTAAAATCTAATCCTAATTCTTCTTTAACTTCAGTAATAATTCCTTCGATTGGAGTTTCACCAGATTTTGGATGACCTCCAGTTACTCCCCAATCTCCACCTTTGCTTTCTACTCTCTTTTGCATTAGAAATTCACCCTTAGAATTTCTAATAACAACCATTACTACCATTGGATAATATCCTTCTGGAAAAGAATCTCCTTTATAATATTTTTTATCTGTTTTATTACTATTTATGTCATATAAATCCCTTAGTTCCATAAAACCTCCTATTTATCTTTTAAATAATCAGCTTGTATTTCAGGAGTTTCCATCTTAATATTATCTACTTCATAACCAAGAGGCTCTAATATTTGTCTAGCACTTGATATTTTAGCCCAGTTAACTGTTACATAAGTAATCTTTTTCATAATATCACTTCCTAAAAACATTATAACATAAAAAAGATGATATAATTTTATATCATCTATAATTTAAATTGTGAATTATATAATTTTGTATGAAAACAATTTGTCATTGCAATAATTATTTTAAAATATTTTCAATATTTCTTTTTATAATTAATTTCGGTCTCTTTACATAACTTGTTTGATAAATTTTTGAATTGCTTTCTTTAATTATAAAATCATCTACTGTTAACCCATAGTCTTCAAGCACTAAATCATGAAATTCTTTTGAGATTTCTATAATTCTCTTGTCTCTAGATGATAATTTCATACTATTTTCTATTTTTTCTATAGCATCTTGAATACTTTTTATTTTAGCTTCATAATTTGCATATTGTAGTGAATTAGCACCATATAGTCCATGGCCTTCTGAATCAACATTTGGTCTTAAAGAACCTATATTTGTATTTTTTAATTTGTCTTTAAGTCTTTCTATTTCTTGTTGTTTTTGCTCTTTGTCAAAAGTATATTGTGATATTTTAATTTCACCACACTTTGGCACTTCATATGTTCTATCCCTATCATAATTATATTCGAAAATATCTCTATAATTTTTACTACCGCTTAATACACCGACACCTTCAAATTGACTATCATTATCCCATATTTTTACTCTTCTATTACTATTCTTAAAT
>Ga0265298_10000595_pt1 | contig 53683 bp, 43 predicted proteins | sample AusTroGonzalo_MG_3_FD_193486 | JGI IMG/M metagenome (GOLD analysis project Ga0265298, IMG submission 193486) | Bovine rumen microbial communities from tropical cattle in Woodstock, Queensland, Australia - Gonzalo_01 | ecosystem: Host-associated > Mammals > Digestive system > Stomach > Rumen ... | reverse complement strand
CACCATACCCAAGGCTGACACCTCCTTGTATGCCGTGATGCAGCAACGCGAAAACTGCTTCATCGTCATTTCAAAACAGGAACTGAAGCTGTATGTGTGCGAAGTGGTTGAAAACGACACGGTACGTGTGGCCGAATACCCTGCCTGCCTGAGCAAGAACTTGGGCCAGAAGGAGCGTAAAGGCGACATGAAAACACCTGAATCCACTTGGGACAATCCTTTTGTCATCACGGAGATTGTGGACGCTTCCGATTGGGTCCACGATTTCGGCGATGGTCGCGGCTCGATTTTGGCCTACGGCAACTGGTTCATGCGCCTGAAAACGCCTGGTTTCTCAGGCATCGGCATCCATGGTAGCACCAACAACGAAGCCTCCGTTCCAGGCCGTGCCAGCGAAGGCTGCATCCGCCTGCGCAACACCGACCTCGACTTGCTGAAAGAACAATACGCCTTCAAGGGCATGAATGTTGTCGTCAAGACAGAAGACGAGGGGCTGAAGGAATTTGAACAGAAATACTATTAAAGAGAAGCCAAAAAACGCAGAAGTGCGACCTCAATCGGGGTCGCACTTCTTTCTTTTATTTCAATCTGGTTTATCTGCTGCCGCGCCCAGAGTTGTTGCTGCTGCTACGGCTACTGCTCGATGAGGAGCTTCTGTTGCTTCTGTTGCTACTTCTGCCGTTCGATGAGCTTCCTGTTGCTGAGCTTGTCGAAGAGCTGCTTCTGCTGTTGGGGCGACTTACGTTGCCGCTGCTGTTACCCGTTCTGCCGCTATTCGAACCGCTGTTGTTGCTTGGACGGCTCACATTGCCGGTGTTGTTGGTTCCGCTGTTGCTCTTCGGGCGACTGATGTTGCTGTTGTTGCCCGTTCTGCCGCTTGATGAGCTGCTGGTCGTTGAGCCAGTCGAAGCGCCGTTGTTGCTGGGACGGCTGACATTGCCGCTGTTGTTTGTTCTGCCGCTGCTTGAGCCGTTTGTGTTGCTGCCGCTTGAGACGGAGCCTGAGTTTGCAGGCGGATTGGTTGTGTGGCTCATGCTGCCAGCGTTGGAGTTGGTCTTGGGTCTGACAGTGGCACCACCGATGTTGTTGCCGCTGTTACCACCACCGCTGTTGGGCGCAGTCGGGTTGTCGTTCCACTCGTGGTGAGTCGGGTAGCCGCCGTGGTTGTGGTGATAACTATAGGTGTGGTGCATCGGGTCCATCGGGGGCGGAGGCGTGGCCGGACCATAGCCCATTGCAGCGGGCGGAGGCATCGGCGGACGAAAACCGTCGTAGTAGTAGCGGTAGTCGCCAGGGCGGACGTAGTGGTACACGCGTACCGGTGCGGTCATCACCACCCAGCGCTCAGTGCGCGGACCGTTCCAGTAGAAGCTGAGCGGCTCCAAGTATTCAAAGGTGGTGAAGCTGTAGAGTTCGTTGCCCAACTCGTAGTAAGGCATGATGGTGTAGACGTATGCCGGGTTCGAGCGGTAGGTCGGAATCTCGATGGCGATTCTCTTGATGCGACCCGGACGCACACGGACGTATTTGTCGGCGTAGTGGTAGCCGTTGTCGGGATCAAGATAGAGGTAAACGTAACCCCTATAGGTGTAGTCGCCGATGTTCTGCACGTCATAGTAGACGGTGATCGAGTTGTAGTTGTACACCATCACGGGCTGTGACACCAAGGCGAGTTCGGGCGGATAGCCGGTGGCTGCTTTTGCTGCGATGAATCCCATTACTAACAGGACGCTCATCAGGATGTTCTTGGTTTTCATAGTGCGTTGTTTTTAAGGGTTTGACTTCCGTTTGTGTTCACCCTTGGCAACTACCAAAACCGTGCCAAAGTTGTCTTTTCCCGTCATCGTTCCTCCTCACAATGACACTAAAGCGTGTCACTTCTCCGTCACGCGGTGTGTGTTACCATAGTCAATTTCAGGATGTTGCGCCAAGTATTCCATCATCAGCTCGTTGGAGGTGCGGAAGGTGTTTTCGCCCTCGTCTTCATGCTCATAATCGAACACGGAGGACATGTAGCTGTTCATCACGATGCTGTATTTGGCGTTCATGTCCAAGGGCTTGCCATTTTCCAAGGTCACTTGGATGTCGGTCATTTCGCCGTTGTCGTCCACTTTATAGGAATAGGAGCAGCCGGAGCAATACATCGGGCCGCCGTCGGTGGTGAAGCAGCATTTCATCAGACGAATGATTTCCTCGCCAGAAAGCGTATAATGGACGATTTCGTTGTCGAACGGATCGAGGGAAAGGATATCCTTCATCGTGATGGGACGCACGGAAAGCGTGTCGTAGCGCACACCACCCGGGTTTTGGAAGCCCATGTCGGCGCCTGTGGTGTAACGGATGGCATCGGTCATCATGCAGCCAAGCGACTCGCCGCTCTCAACGGGCGTCATGTTGTTAGTAACGACTTGAGAGAAATACTCATTGCTATTGAAGCCGTCCACCATGGCCTGAATTTTCTCATTGCGCTTCGGAAATTCCTTGACGGAAAGCAGTTGCATATCCTTGTCAACGAGCTTGCCATCGAGGAAAGTGAAGGTGCTCAAAGTCAAATACTTGACCTTGTTTTCAGCTTGAGTAATCATCACATTGCCCACAAGTTGCTTTTCGGCCACGCGGGTGTGCGAATGTCCGCCAAAGATGGCATCAAGTTGCGGGAACTTTGCAGCCGTCTCGCGGTCTTCCTCATAGCCGCAATGCGAGAGCAGGAACAGGGCATTGCATTCCTCGCGCAACTCGCCGATGTATTCTGGCAATACTTCCTCTATCGGGACAAAATGCGAGCCGACACCGTTTTTCGGGTGGAAATCTGGCAAGCCGTTCTCGCCCAATTGAATGCCACCTATCACACCGATTTTCAAGCCCTTGCGCTCAAACATGACATAAGGATGCACATTGGGCATTTGGAGCGTGTCGTCGAAAATGACGTTGGCACAAACAAAGGGGAACTTGGCCCAAGTGAGCACGTCGCGCAAGGCCAACACACCTCCGTCCCACTCATGGTTGCCGAAGGTGCTAAGGTCAAAGTCGACGGCGTTCATCAGCTCATACATGGGCTTGGCCGGTTCGGCAGCACGGTCGTTGATGGGATTGCCTGTGCGGTTGTCGCCCGCGCCAAAAAGCAACAAGTCTGGATGCTCGGCACGCAGGCTGTCCAAAAGAGCAGCCATTTTCGGGAAATTGTCGATGTTGGCGTGCATATCGTTGATTGAAACGATGTAAAGTTTCTGTTCCTTGGGACCGCAGGCCGATAGGAAGAACAAGGCGGCGCAGGCCACCAGCATGAGTTTGGATGCTTTTTTCATGGCGCTCAGAATTTTACGTAGATTTTGGAGTTGGCACGGAGCGAACCGTCGAGGTCGATGACGTTGCCATAGGCGTCTTTCACTTCAATGCCTTCAAGATTCAGCGGCAAGTTGTTGGCACGGCAATAGGCCAGCACCACGGATTTCACCTTCGCACCATAGTATGTGCGGACTTCGGTGTCGTTTACGAATGCTTTCATTTTCTATAGTTTTAAGTTGATAGTTGTCAGTTGTCAGTTATTCAATGATGAGGCAAAATTACAGTTTTTTCAGAAAAATGATGATTTCGTGTGGTTTTTCCCTACCTTTGTCGCCAAATTAATCCTTAAAAACGAAAACATCATGAAATTAGAAGGACGCAGAGAAAGTACCAATGTGGAAGACCGCCGTGGAAAGAAAACTGTTGCCGCAGCTGGTGGCATCGGTATTGGCGGTATCATCATTTATTTGCTTATCAGTTTGTTAGGCGGTGACCCGAGTCAAGTCATGGAACAAATGGGAACTTCGACAACCCAAACCGAATACGTCGACGACGGCACCGATTACAGTCAGGTTGACCAAGAACTTATGACGTTCTGCAAGCGCATCCTGGCCGGCACCGAAGACGTGTGGACCAAGGAATTCCAAAAGATGGGCCGCACCTACCACGCCCCAAAGATGGTCATTTATACGGATGCCGTCAACTCGGGTTGCGGCAATGCCACTTCAGCCGGTGGACCTTTCTATTGCTCTGCCGACCAGACTGTTTACCTTGACTTGGAGTTCTTCAAGAGCATGAAACGCCAGATCGGCGCCGACGGTGACTTTGCCTATGCTTACGTCATCGCGCACGAGGTGGGACACCATGTGCAGAATGAACTCGGCATCTTGGGACAAGCGCACCAACAGATGGCACAGTATGGCAGAAATACGCCCAAATCGAATGAAGTGAGTGTGCGCCTCGAATTGCAGGCCGACTTTTTTGCGGGCGTGTGGGCCTACAACGACAACAAGATGTTTGGTTCGCTTGAGGACGGTGACATCGAAGAAGCCCTCAACGCCGCTGCTAAAATCGGCGACGACTATTTGCAGAAACAAGCCTATGGACGCACCGCACCCGAAACCTTCAACCACGGCACTTCGGCACAGCGTTCGCGCTGGCTGAAGAAAGGCCTCTACACGGGCGACGTCAGCCAAGGCGATACCTTCTCACCGGCATATAGCTCATTGTAAATTTTTTATTTTCATATTGTTTGCATTACTCCTTCTTCGTTGAGGGAGTAATGTTTTTTTTCTTGTCGTGACGCCAAATCTGCCAACTGTTGAACAGGTTCTGGAACACGGAATAAAAGGCGAGATAGACCGAGGCTAACGGAAGTAGGTAATGATTGGCCATCCAAATGCCCATGGCGGAGTTTTTCTGCCCGAGGAGCTGTCCGCCCGCAATGGTGTCGCCGTATTTGTGACCTATCCTTTTGCCCAAACCAAACTGGATGATGCAGAACAGCAGTGCCGAAACGCCTAGCCAAAGGATACTGCCCCAGTTGCCTTTGCCATTGAGGAAGATGAAATGAATCGTTTGTCCCAAGGTAAGGAACAGAGCCACAGCCCAGAGGTAAAACGCGAGACCTTTGAAACGAGCGATGACATGATTGGCCTTGGGCCATAACAGCTGCAAAGCCAGCGCCACAAAGAATGGCAGACCTATGATAGTGCCAATACGCTTGAGAATTAGGAGGAATGACACAAGGAAAGGCATGTCTTGATTGACACCGATGAATGAAAAATAAATAGGAGCTACGATGGAAACCATCAGATTGCCTATGATGGCATATGAGGTCACCGTCTCGCGATCGGCACCTAGCATGGTGCTCACCACCGCTACCGATGCCGCCACGGGACACAACACACCCACCAAGATACCTTCGGCGATTATCTCATTGGCACCCAATGCTTTCAACAGGGTATAGCATCCAAGGCTCACTCCGACCTGGAAGAGGATAATCCACACGAACAAGGGCTTGAAACGCAACCTCTTGATATCGACAGCGGTAAATGTCAGTAACAAGATAGTGAAGATGATGTATGGCACCACGACATTGAAGGCGGCACAATACTCATGCAGTAGCAGGCCCAACACGATGGCGATGGGCAGGACATATTGCCTCATTTGGTTCGCAATGACATAGATTTTTTGCATACAAATCCAATTTGGGGCTGCAAAATTGCGAAAATTATGCGTACATTTGCGCCCTAAATCACTTTAATTATGAAGAAAAGCATCATCATTCTCGCCGCTTTTGCACTGCTCGTTTGCAGTTGCGGCAAGCAAGAAACAAACACCAAGGAAGAAAACAAAAACGAAACCACCATGAACACCACTATGCAAGACCTGCTGACGCGTCGCAGCATCCGCAGCTACACCGACGAAATTCCTCCGCGCGAGGTCATTGAAGAAATCTGCAAGGCAGGCACTTACGCCCCCACGGGCATGAACAAGCAAGCCCCCATCATCGTTGCCGTCACCAACCGCGAAGTGCGCGATAGGCTGAGCAAACTTAATGGTGCCGTCTTTGGTCCCGACAACGACATGGATCCGTTCTATGGTGCACCCGTCGTTCTCGTTGTTTTGGCCGACACCACTGCTGCTTTCACCTGGAAAGAAGACGGTTCACTTGTCATGGGCAACCTGCTCAACGCCGCCCACGCCAAAGGCCTCGGCTCCTGCTGGATCCACCGCGCCAAGGAAGTCTTTGAGACGGAAGAAGGCAAAGCCATCCTCACCGAACTTGGCATCGACGCCAACAAGTACGTCGGCATCGGCAACTGCATCCTCGGCTACGTGAACGGCGACTATCCTGAAGCCAAGCCGCGCAAGGAGAACTACGTTTACTGGATTGAATAAGTCGTCCACCCTCATCGGGCACTTGGCGTGCTTTGGTGCCTACTGCATCTTCGGGTTCAACATCGTTTGCTGCAAGAACATCTCCAACGCTAACGTGTTGACCCCGATGGATTTGTTTTGCCTAAGATCGACGGGGGCTGCCATTTTGTTTTGGCTCCTGTCGCTTTTTATGCCTAAGGAAAAGGTGCCGCTGAAGGATTTATTGCAAATCTTCGTGGCCTCCATGCTTGGCCTTTTCCTGACCCAGATGAGCTTCCTGAAAGCCATCACCATGACCACCTCCATCGACCTGAGCATCGCCAACACTTGCACACCCATCATGACCATGTTTGTGGCGGCTATCGTCCTGAAAGAGCCTATCACTTTCAAGAAAGCAGGTGGTGTTTTGGTCAGTCTGGCGGGTGTCTTGTTCTTGATTTTCAATTCGGTAGGATTGGGTGGTGGAGCCTCTGAAACGAAGCCCTTGGGCATTGTACTTACCGTCCTCAATGGTCTCACTTTTGCCCTCTATCTCGGCATTTTCCGTCCGCTGATTTCGAAATACAACGTGGTCACCTTCATGAAGTGGATGTTCCTGTTTTCCATGCTTGTAGCCTTGCCTTTGAACGCCAAAAGCTTCTTCCGTCTGCCTTTCGGCCAAATGGAAAGCAAGGTGCTGTGGCAAGTGGCCTACGTGGTGGTGTTCGCCACTTTCGTCGCCTATTTTTTGATTCCTGTCGGACAAAAACGGCTGCGTCCAACTTTGGTCAGCATGTACAACTACGTGCAGCCCATCATCGCAACCCTCATCAGCATTATTATTGGCTTAGACCATTTGACTTGGAAGAAATTGGTGGCTATGGCATTGGTTTTCACGGGTGTTTGGATCGTCAACCAGAGTCGGGCGGCAGTACCACAACCAAGCAAAGAATAAAACACGTCATAAAGAAACCGACCGTCTATGTCATTCCCATGGGAATCAAAGGCGGTCGGTTTCACGTTGATGTAGCCTGAATTATTCCTTCACAAACCTTCTGGTTTCCGAAATGTTGTCGTTCGTCAGGCGAATGAAATAGATGCCGTTTTGCAGGTTGGAGGTGTTGATTTCCACCTTGTTGCCGCAATCTTTCTGACTGTAAACCAACGCACCCATAAGGTTGTAGATTTCCACAGTGCCGATGGCCTCTTGCGCCTCAACAGTCAACTTGTCGTTGACGGGGTTGGGATAGACCAAAATGTTGCTGCCCAATTCATTGAGGCCGACGGTATAGATAAGGTTGGCCGTGAGGTCGCGGTTGCTTGTCGCAATGAAGGTGAAAATCTTTTCTTCCGAAACGATTTCGCCGTTTTCCGTCCAGTTCTGGAAGGCCCAGTCTTCGTTGGTCTCCACGGAAACGGTCACTTCATCGCCATAATTGTAGGTGCCGCCGCCTGTGGCTGTGCCACCTTCCTCTGGAATGACTATGGTCATGATTTCAACCATTGCTACTTCGAAGTTGGCCACCAAAGTGCGGTCTTCCGTTACGACGAAATTATAACTGGCATTGGTGGAAACCTGATTACCGTTCTCCGTCCAATCGACAAAGTTGTAACCTTCATTGGCCGTGGCTGTTACGGTGCATTCTTCTCCAAAAGAGTAAGTGCCAGCACCCGTGACAGACCCGCCTGCAGCTGGATTGGCTGTGGCTGCAATAGTGAAAGTTTCTATCTCGAAATGCGCCACATACGTCGCCGATTCGGTGACGGTGAAACTATAAGTCGGGTTGGTGGAAACCTGTAGACCGTTCTTGGTCCAATTAATAAAGGTGTAGCCCGAGGCTGGTGTAGCCGTTAAAGTGCAGCTTTGGCCATAGTTGAAGGTGCCGCCGCCTGTGACGGTGCCGCCCGTGGTCGGGTCAGCTGAAGCCGTGATAGTGTAGCTTTGGAGTTGGAACTGCGCCACCAAATTACGGTTGCTGTTCACCGTAAAGGTATAGCTGGGATTAGTAGAGACTTGGTTCCCGTTTTCGGTCCATCTCACGAAGTTGTATCCGACATTCGGGGTAGCATTGACGGTGCATGTCTGTCCTTGCTGGTAGGTGCCACCGCCTGTGACCGTGCCGCCGTTGGTCGGGTTGGCCGACACGCTGATGGTGTAGTTTTGTACCGTGAAGTGGGCTACCAAAGTGCGGTTGCCCGTGACCGTGAAGGTATAATTGGCGTTGGTGGAAACCACATTGCTGTTTTCCGTCCAGTTGGTGAAGGTGTAGCCGCTATTGGCCGTGGCTGAAACGGTGCAGGATTGGCCTTGGTTGTAGGAGCCGCCGCCACTTACCGTGCCACCGTTGGTCGGATTGGCCGACACAGTGATGTTGTATTGCTGCGGTTGTACTGTGAAGTTGGCGACCAAGGTACGGTTGCCGTTCACGGTGAAGGTGTAATTGGCATGGGTAGAGACCACATTGCCGTTTTCAGTCCAGTTGGTGAAGGTGTAGCCGCTATTGGCCGTGGCCGAAACGGTGCAGGATTGGCCTTGGCTGTAGGTGCCGCCACCAGTGACAGTGCCGCCGTTGGTCGGGTTGGCCGATACGCTTACAGTGTAGGTAGTACCTCCGCCACCGCCGACGGTAATGTCTTGGATGTAAGGCTGTTTCTGCGGCTTGGTGACCACAATATGCACTTGTCCCGAACCGATGCCGCTCACAGGCACGTTGACCGAACCCGAAGCAGGCACCAAAGCAGCACCTTTCAAAACGTTGTTTTGCGAGATGCCCACATACGAACCGACTTCAGCACTCACTGTGAAAGAAGTGGCTCCAGAAGGAATGCTCGAAGCATGGCTGACCGTGTTGGGCGTAGGATTCACGCGGTAGGGCATGATGGAACCGTCGCCGATTACGTGATAGGCTTGCCAATAATAGGTCGGGCTGGAACTGGTCTGATAGTTTCCGGCATGGGCGTAACATACTGCAAGGTTACCAAGGAAGACGATGGAAGAAACGGTGTTGTAGGTATCGTCCATCCAAATGCCGTCATAAACGCCCGTAGCTGTATTGTTGATGTTGGGCATTTGTCCAAAGGTACTGGTGGCACCCACACCGAAGTAATAGTCCTCATACCAATAGGTGTTGGGGCAAGAGCCGATGTAGGAATAGGCGGCTTTGTTCTCACCACGGAGCATGGCCTCACCGAAGCAGGGTTGGCTGTAACCATAATTGCCCGACAAGCAGCAGTTGCCCATCGCGAGGAAGTATTTGTTGGTGTTGGTGAGTGCATTCACTTGGGAACTGGTGAATTGAGGGTCGGCCCAAGAGGTTTCGCTGCCGTGGGCCGTGTAGTTGACAAAGCCAGTTCCAGAACTCAACGAGGCATAGCAGCCCGAATAAGGCTGTCCCAACCAGTTATAGACATTGGTGAAACCATGCGCGGTGTTGTAATAATACTGCATCGCATATTGAATGGTGGGTTTGCCGACATAATTGGTCCAATAGCTGTCCCAACCGGCGATGAGGGTCACGTTGTTCAGGTAGCTGGGGTCTGGCATGGTGTATTGTTCGTACTGCAAAATCTTGTTGACGATAGCCGTGACTTGGTTGGTGTTCTCTGCCGACATACGGCTGTAGAACATATCCGGGAAATAGTCACCATCGACAGAGCCATAATAAAGGTCGGTCACCTTGTTGGTGGCATTACCGCTGGTTTTTCCAGGGATTTGTCCTGTGTCGCCGACGAGGACGAGGAAGGTAGGCGTGGCACCTTGGTTGACACCTGTATTATATAAGTTCTGCACGTAAGACTGGATGGCGTTATAGTTGCCGCCAGCTTGTGCCGTGGTCACCACGTTCACATCGAAGCCTTTTTGGATTTTCCAATTAAGCCAAGGCTGCAAAGCGGTGATGTAGCTTTCGGGCGTAATCACAATCATGTGGACGGGATAGGCCATCAAGTCGGGATGGTCGGTATAGACATCAAGAATCTGGCGGTAGTTGAACATCTGCTTGTAAACGATGTCGAAATAAGGGCTGTAGGTGCTCACCAACATGCGCTCGGTTTCGGCACGGTCGGCACCCACAAAGTTGATTTCCACTTCAATGTCGTTGAACACGCGCAAGGTGTTGGAGGCGGGATTGTAACTCACCGGATTGATGACCAACGAGCCAATACGGATGCCGCGCATGGTGCCTTGCACCTCAATCGTGGCTTCGGGAGCCGAGGCGAGGCTGCGGGTTTGGTAAGCATCTGCGTTGTAGACGAACTCGACTTCATCAGGATTCTGGTCCTTGCGCAACGAAGGCTGACGCGGCACGACGGTACCAATGCCGTAGTCGGACAGGTTGTAATCCGTTGTCGTGAAGTTGATTACGGAGACTTGTGGTGTGGCCCCGAAAGGCACAGCCAGCAGTTGGTGCGAGGCGGGCAATTCGGGTGTCCCGATTTCGCTCGAGGCGTAGGTGCCTTCGATGGCAATTTCGGAGAAAGTGCCTCTTTCGGTGGGCACTTCCATGCTCTCAATGGAGCCATAACTGAACATGGCGCGAAGCGTAGTGAACTCGCTATGCGTGATTTGTGCCGTAGAATTGCTGCGCAAATCGATACGGCCATTCTGGGCCACGGCAAACATTGTGCTCATGGCCAAAACAAAAAGAAGGGTTAGTTTTTTCATTTTGAACAAATTGAATTAATTAAGCGCAAAAATAGGAAAAACATTCAAGTTTGGGATGATAAATGTTGCAAAACAAATTTTTTTGGCGCGAAACGATACAAGTTACGGAAATTAATCATACTTTTGCGGCGAAATATGAAAAATCATACTAATCAAACAAACTAAATCATCATGGAAGCAGATAATGGAAAGTACATTTTCGGTGTAGTGAAAGTGGGCGAACGGGGACAAATCGTCATCCCCAAGGAAGCCCGTGAACAATACGACATCAAGGCCGGCGACAGTTTGATGGTGCTCGGCGACCAGAAAGGCATAGCCATGCTCAAGACGGAAGTATTTCAAAGCATAATCAATCAGGCAATGGAGGGCCTTACGAAATGAGAAAGCATTGGATGGACAATTTGCGCTGGGTGACGGTTCTCTTGGTGCTGTTTTACCATGTCTTCTATTTCTACAACAACAAGGGTGTCTTCGGTGGCATCGGTGGTTTCGGCGATTATCCGGAGTGTAAGCAATATCAGGATGTTGTGATGTACATTTTGTATCCTTGGTTCATGCCTTTGCTGTTCATCTTGGCAGGTATCAGTGCCCGCTATGCACTACAGAAGCAGTCGGCCAAGGAATGGTTCAGTGCGCGCACCCGCAAGTTGCTGGTACCAGGCACGATAGGACTCTTCGTGTTCCATTGGATGGTTGGATACTTCAATACCGCTGTGGCCAAAGGGATTGGCTTGTTCGACGATATGCCTTTTATAGCCAAGTATTTCATCATGGCTGTCAGCGGCACGGGGGCGTTGTGGTTCATCCAAGTGCTGTGGTTGCTGTGTCTTGTGCTGCTTTTGGTGCGTGCGATAGACAAAAAAGACCAATTCTGGAATTGGTGCGGAAAAGCCCATTTCGTAGTAATCTTATTGTTAGGCGTACTGTTTTGGGTTGGTGAGCAGACGTTGGTCAAGCACCCCCGCTCAGACTCTTTGGATGGCCTCTTGAACTTGTACAAGCCTGTCTTCTACTTGATTCCCTTCCTGATGGGCTATTTCGTGTTCTCGCACGACGAGGTGCAAGAGAAGTTGGAGAAAGCCTGGATTCCGCTGCTGGCCTGCGCTGGCGTTGCAGGCATAGTGCTGATTGTCACTACCTTCGGGCAGGACAACACTTCGCCGCAATATTTGGGCAGTCCACTCAACTGCCTCTATGGTTGGTTGGTGTGCTTGGCGATGATGGCCTGGTTCAAAGCGCGATTCAATCGTACTGGAACTTTTGCAGGATATATGACGCGCAACAGTTTTGGTGTCTATATCCTTCATTATCTGGTCATTGCTGCGTTGGGCTACATGATGAAAGTCCACACCAACATAACCCCGTGGATGCAGTACGTCATCCTTTTTGTGGCCGTGATGACCATCCCGTTCTTTTTGAATGAAATCATTAAAAGGATTCCGTTTGTCAGGTGGTGTGTGTTGGGAATAAAGAAATGATAAAAGCAAAGGGTTCAGCCGATTGACTGAACCCTTTGCTTTGGGGGAAATCATTTTTCCTTGCGCTTCTTACCGAGGGCATAGGCCGCACTAAGGCCGACCAACATGGCGATGCCGCTTCCCATAGGAACGGCGGGAGTGTCGGTGTCCGAGCCGTGCGTGTTGGGCAGAATGAGCGGGCTGTCGTCACGGGCACCGCCGGCATTGTAATACACTTCGTCGGAAACGTAACCGCGTTGGAACAAACCGCTGTTGTTTTGTGCCGTTGCGCCGAGAGCCAAGGCGAGGAAGAGGGTTAATGCTAGTTTCTTCATTGTATGTTGTGTTTTTTGTTTGTTTTCTTTGTCATTTTTGTTTCCGTAGGGGCGAACCCGTGTGTTCGCCCTGTAAAAGGGCAGACACATGGGTCTGCCCCTACGAGGCAATTTATTGAATAACCATCTTTTGCGTCCTCACGTTGTTGCCGTCAATCAGGCGCAAGACGTACACGCCAGGGACCATTCCCGTGGTGGATATGGTGGATGCACGCTGTGCGTCCCTACAAACCAACACTCGTCCCTGCATGTCGATGACCTGTAGGGACACATCGCTTGTGTCCGCAACACCCGTGATGACGATTTCCCCGTTGCTGAGGTATGCAAACGGTGCGTCATTGTCACCTGTGTCTCCGCAGGCGAACACAAGACGGAAGCGCGATTCGTAGTCCGTCGTTTTGGCCTCGAAGGTGTATGTAGAGACGCGATGAATCGCGTCTCCACCATTCGGGGCCAGCAGGTCGACATCATTGCCAGTCATGTTGTCGATGAGGTGCAGGTAGGCCATTTCCACGCCTTTGGAATGCATTGTAATCGTGTATTGTCCGTTCTCATTGGCCTTGAAGTTCAAGGGCATCTCGCCTTGGCCTTTGCTGTAGGCGATGGCGTAGTCCTTACCATTCTGCGGAATGTAGATGTTGGCGCTCTGCGTGCCGAAGTAGAACTTGCCCAATTGCGAGCCTTCGTTGAAGCTCACGATGGCGTTGTCCAACATGGCGTTGCTGCGTGTGTTGGCTTGAGCCAGTGCGATTTGCAAACCTCGGTTGTTGGGAGCAGCACTAAACACGCCAGATGTATTGAAAGTGACGGTTTCGCTTTCGCTGACTTCCACGATGACACCGTGGCAAGGCGCAATTTTTTGGTCATCAACGGCATCTTTCGCCACGATTGCTGAACCGTCGCTATTCAGCGTATAGTAAGGCCTGTTGACATAGGCATCCACAGTGAATGGGTTGCCCACGAGGTTGAAACCTGCGGGAAGCCCGGTCAACTCCTCTGATGTACCCATGTTGAACTTGCCTGTGAATTCCAAGGTCTTCGTCTCCTTGGTAGCGTAGAGGTAACCCATGCCGTTGACGATGTTGAAGTCGCTGGTATGGGCATGGTAGTTCTCCCACATCATGTCGCTCGGGTTGAGGCGATAGAGGTCGAAATCGTATAATATAGGGTTGGTTGAAATCGTATTTCCCATCAGATGTTCGACATCATTAACACCAATGCTTCCCGAAACCGGCGAGGCGATAAACGCCCACTTGTCAGTGTCGTTGCCATAGCCTGCTATTTCTCGGTAAATGGTTGTAAGAGTGACATCGGCAGTGATGACAACATTCTCGTTTGGCATATTCAGCGGATAGCTGTTAAAACTAGGACTGAGGTAGATTTCCGTTCCGTTGGCATAGTAGTGGCTGGCATCGTAACCAGGCTCAGTGTAGTCGAGTAAGAGACTCACAGTTTCGCCCGTTGCGGCATAGTGCACACCATCATATTTGATGCCTGGGTTGTAACCAATGACACCGATGGTGGTTTGGGACGAAGCTATGCCGTCAATCTCTATGGAGATATACTCATTTGCGCCAGTGATGGTGTAGGCCTGTTTGCCCTGCTTTTCATGCATCTCTGCAGCTTCTGTGTTGTAGTAACAGTTGTTGACACCGGATGCTGAACGGCAAATGGTATAGTTATTATTGGTCGCTTTGACATTGATTTCTTCAGGATTGAAGAAGCAATTGCTGATAGTGACGCTGTTACTACCATAATATCCTATAATGCCACACCAATAATCCGTATTAGCGCCCAGCATTTTACCATTGAACAAGCAACCAGATATGGTTATGCTGTTACTGCTGCCACCAAGTTGTCCAAGAATACCGCCATGCGAGCCATTGCCTTCAATTGTTGCGTTGATGATGCTGCTGTTAACGCAGTTCGTGATGGTATTTGAGCCTGTGGCGTGTGCCACCAGGCCTCCTGCGAATTTGTTAGAGGAAGTGACAGTACCTGCCACCTTAAGGTTTTGAATAGTGGCACTGTTGATATACCTGAAGGGAGCAATGTACTGATCGCCGCTGTTTTTGTTGAAGGTGAGCGTGTGCCCATTGCCGTCGAAGGTGCCGCTAAATTTGTTGCTGCTGGTACCCACCATTTCAGTAACACTGATATTCTCCATCAACTTGAAGAACTTGCCGCTGTAGGTGATGCCGCTGATGCTGACGTTACTGGCGAGAAAATCCCACTGCTCAACATTGCTAATCAGGTAGGGGTCTGCCTCGGTGCCGGCATATTCTGTTTCCCAGTTGATAAGCCGATTCGGAGCAACGGTGACTTCAGAATTGGTACTTATGTCGAAACTGGTGCCGTAGTTGGCGATGGGCGTGTCATTGACGGAATAGATGTGACGATAGCCAGGGTTAGCTGGAGTGACGTACGAGAGATTAATGGTGACACCTGCCACGTAGTAGTCCACCGTATTGTAGATAACCACAGGGGAGACATCGGTAGAGATACCATCAGCAAGGGAAAGGGTGAAGACCGGTTTGGCACCCTCGACATCCTGGCCATTGCAGCCTATTCCCGTAGGATATGCCGTGCTGCCCACGGTACAATCATGGTAGTAGTTGGATACCATACTTTGGGCACCAGTGCTGTTTTCACCCGCAATGGCACCGAAATGGTAGACTTGAGGAATGGTGAGTCCAAGCACAAAGTTGTTGCTCATCGTACTTGTACTGCCCGATTTATGACCTGCTATGCCGCCAAACAATTGTTGATAAGTGGCATCTCCGGCAACATTAAGCGTTGCTGTCGTCACTCGGCATCCGGAGATGGCGGTGCTTCCATCGCATTCTCCAACTATGCTTCCAACGCGATCGTGGGCTGTAATCTCGATATCGTTCACATAAAGATCCTTCACCTCGGCATTATTAATATAGCCAAAAACACCAAGATAACCACCAGTGCTATTGATGCGGACGCCATTGATGGTCTTTTGATTGCCGTTAAAATGTCCGCTGAACGGATGGGTGCTGGTACCGATGGCGATGTAGTTGTTTTGTTGTGTATTGTCGTATGTTAGGTCGTCCATCAGTTTGAAGTACTTGCCGCTGTAGCTCTCGCCCGCATTCACGCGTGTGGCGAGAAGATCGAGCTGCTCTTTATAATAAATCTTATACGGGTTTCCCTCGGTATCGCCTGCACCTTGCTCGGTGGCCCAGTCGGCGATCATGCTACCGATGGTAACCACGGCATTGGCGTTTTGCATATCGAATTCATGACCTGGGGCAAGATTGCTTCCAATCAAGGTCTCGCCATAGACAACGTATGCGTATTGGCGCCCCACGGCCGGTGTGCCGTCCAATCCGCCGCTCAGGGTGACGGTGACATCTTCCTTATAATAATTCACCGTGTTGTGAGTGACGGTGGCGGTGGCAGCGGCGGTAACGCCGTCAGGAACGCTGACGGTGAATACCGGTTCAGCACCTCCGACATCACCACCGTTGCAACCTATTCCAGTAGGAAATGCCGTGCCGTCCTTGAAACAATTGTGGTAGTAGTTTGATACCAGACTACCGCCATTTTCACCCGCAATAGCACCGAAATGGTAGACATAAGAAATGGTGGCTCCAAGCACAAAGTTGTTACTCATCGTACTCGTGCCCGAATTATGACCTGCTATGCCGCCAAACAATTGTTGAGAAGAGGAGTCTCCAGTAGCAGTAAGCGTTGCTGTCGTCACCCGGCAATTGGTGATGGTGGTGCTGCCATCACATTCTCCAACAATGCAGCCTACACGATCGTGGCCTGAAATCATGATATCGTTCACATAGAGATCCTTCACCTCGGCATCCACAATATAGCCGAAAGCACCTTGGTAACTACCGGTGCCGTAAATGCGAATGCCATAGATGGTCTTTTGGTTGCCGTTGAAGTGGCCTTTGAAAGGATGGCTGCTGGTGCCGATGGCGATGTAGTTGTTTTGTTCTGTATTGTCGTATGTTAAGTCATCCATCAACTGGAAATACTCGCCGCTATAGGTGCTTGTGCCGTCGTTCACGCGAGTGGCCAAGAGACTGAGCTGATCGGTGAAATAAATCTTGTAAGGATCTGCTTGGGTACCTGCGTTGGCAATGGCCCAGTCAGCATGGATTTCGCCGATGGTAATGGTGACATCCTCGGCGGGCATGTCGAAAGTATGGCTGATCGTGGTGCTGTTTTCTTGGAGAGCCACGCCGTTGATATAATAGGCTTTCTGCCAGCCCTCGGTCGGGGTGCCGGACAAGCCGCCGCTCAAGGTGATGGTCTTGCCTTGTGCCCAGTAACTGGTATTATTATAAGTTATGGTGGCGGAAGTGCCATTATTGACGTCGTTGGGCTTGGCGATGGTATGCAGGCTCAGTGCGCCGTCGTTGGCGGTGACATCTTCCCCGTCGCATCCCTTGTTGGTAACGTTGGCAGTACCGTTTATGGTGCAGGCGCGGTAGTAGTTGTTGGTGAGGGTGCCGCTGCTGTTGCCGGCAATGGCACCATAGTTTTCTGTGTAGCAAGTGATATTGGCACCGATGACAAGGTTGCCAGTCAGTGTACCCGAATCATTAACTCCGACGATGCCACCAGCTTTGTCATCAGTATTGTCCCACACCTCCGTAGTTCTGCCAATGGTAGCCTCACTGATGCAGTTACTGATGGTGCCACCGTTGTTATAGCCGACTACACCGCCACGGATTCCTGTGTAATGGTATTTTGAATAAACATAGACAGTATTGGTGACATGGCAGTTGTTGACGGTGGCACCTGGTTGCAAACTGCCCACAATGCCGCCTATTTGGCTATTTCCTGTAACGCGGCTATTGCTCAAGGTGATATTCTCCACGACAGCACCTTCGGCCAGATAACCGAAGAGACCGACTCCATCATCTTTTCTTATGCGCAGGCCGCTGATGGTATACACATCGCCGTCAAAGTGGCCACTGAAACTGCCTATAGCGGTGAAGTTGCTCTCGGTACTCGAGGCATCATTCCAATCGGAGCTGGCGGTGAAGGTGATGTTGTTTCCAAGCTTGTAATACTTGTCGCTGTAGTCGTTACTGCCGCCATTCGTGCGCAGGGAAAGGAGGTTGAGGTCATCGACCGAAGCGATGATGTAAGGGTCGTCGCTTTCGCCGTTGCCATCCCATTCCGTTGGGACGTAAGGGCTGAGTGTGTGGCCTGCAATGGCGTTTCGTTTGTCTTCGTTGAGCCAGCCGTAAACAATGACACCATTGTCGGTAATCATGTATTGATCGTCTTTTATGTATACGCTACTTGCTATATTGCCAAGCAGATAACTAGTGGCCGTGATTTGGTCGCTACTGTTGGTGTAGCCGAGGGTGGTTCTGCCACCACCTAAACCATTCTTAATTCCGCCATTACCAGTGGCACTGACAATGCCGCCATTGATAGTGACGTTGAAACCTTCGATGGCATTTCCGTCAGCCACAGCCGTGACGGTGCCTCCGTTGATAATGATGTTGCTGTTGGGAGCATAGATGCCATTGGCGCCTCCCGTGGCGCTGATGACACCGCCGTGGATGGTAAGGTTTTCTGTTTGGATGGCCTTGTCACCACTGGCAGTAGCCACAAGCTGGCCAGTACCGTTGGTTTGGACATAGATGGTCAGTGTGTATTTGGTGTCAGTATTATCAAGGCTTTGTATGGCATTGCCATCAGTCTTGTTGACGATAAGCTTTGCACCGTCGCATAGGATCAAATTCAAGTCGCCTTTGTACCCGAGTTGGCCATTCAAAACAACATTACTGCCTTGCACGACAAACCAATTGTCAGCTCCTGTGTAACCAAGGCTTATGTCGGAATTAGGGTCGGCAGCAATGATACCGTCAAGAACATAGACATTGTTAATGCCATCGGTGTAGGTGTTGTGAAGGGTTCCGTCGGCTGTGATGTAGTCGTAACCTTGTGCCCAAGCCTTCGGCCCGAAGGCGAGGAGGGCGAGGAGGATGAGGATAGATGTTTTCTTCATTCTTACTTTATATTTTATTATGTGTTAATAATCTGTGAATTAGAGGGGCGAGCCCTAGGGGAATTTTGAGGCGCAAAAGTACAAAAAAAAGAATAAAACAAAGTACATGCACGCGACCGCTGTTGTTGGCGTTTAACGCTCTTCCCAGTTGAAGGTGTAGTTGGCAGTTCTGTCATCGGCTCCACCTGTTTCCACGCATGTGGCAAGACGGCCATCAGCATTGACGGTGTAGGTGTAGTTGGTAATCACGACGAGAGGATCCATGCCAGGAATGGGGAATGTGGTAGTTATGGTTTCCTGGGCGGGCATGTGGGCCGGCAGCTTTCCAAAACACCCTTGGGCACAAAGATCCTCCAAGAAGATGTCGTAACCAATAATATTGAACAAGGCTTGCGCCGGAGCATCGGAAGCCACATAGTCGGTGGTAATAAGGTTACCTTCCGTGTTTCTCGCCTTAAGTTCGTCGCCTTCCCAAACGAAGTTGACGGTGATACCCTGAGAACTGGGGTCATTGGAGATTTTGTATTCGCTTGCCATGTGGCCATCAGCATCGTAGGTGAAGTCAACATTGGTGATGTCGGTGACCGTGTCGTTGGTGACTTGGGTTTTTACATAATGGGTGATGCGACCTTCGCCGTCAAGGGTACATTCAAAGGTGACGGGAGATTCGTTTTCAGTGCCTGTGACCGAAATTTGACCGTCGCTGTAGGTGAAAAGATAATCATGGATGACATAGTCTTCATTAGTGACATGGGATTCGCTTCTCACGATTCGGTACTCGGCATCGTACTCAAAGGAGTACGTTACGCTGTCGTAGAACAACACGCCTGTGCCCACTATGCCGGCCAGCACGGTTTGTTTAGTGGGTTCTGGTTCGGGTTTTTGGCATGAAGAAACGGTCAGGCCGCAGAGCAGGATGGCGGCAAACATCCATTTGAAGGTATTTTTCATTGTGTTGAATTGTTTATTGTTAATTGTTTAAAGATTTTCAGTCGGAAACATGTTTGATTTTGAGGGCGTTGTGGTATTTTTGTTTGAGGGCGCAAAAATACGAAAAACTTGCACTCTCGCGAAAAAAATGTATTTGGTGGGATTTCGGATGGAATTTGAGAAAATATCAATTAGGTGTTCAGAGTTTTACTATTTTTGCAATATAGACAAAAAATGGTTTGATGAAATCATGGGAACAAGCCTACTTTTCAATAGGATTATTGACGCACAAGACCCCACCCAAGTCGAAGGCCTGTCGCGCTTCTTCAAGACGGGCAAAGGACAATACGGTGAAGGCGATAAGTTTCTGGGTATCAAGGTACCCGTAACTAGGGAAGTGGTGAAAACATGTTGGCAAGACACCTCTTTCGATGACTTGGAAACCTGCATTCGTTCTGAATACCACGAGATGCGCCTCGCCGCTCTGTTGACTTTGGTGCAAATCTTCAAGCATGCCAAGAAAGACAAGGCTTTGCAACAGCAGTGCGTTGATTTTTATCTCGCTCACACCCAATACATTAATAACTGGGATTTGGTCGACCTTTCGTGCTATGAACTGCTCGGCACTTGGCTCTTGGACAAGGACAGAACTTTGCTCTACGATCTTGCCCGCGACGGCAAAACCATCTGGGAACAGCGCATCGGGATGGTGAGCACCATGCAGTTCATCCGCCACGGCCAAGTGGATGACACCTACGCCATTGCGGACATTTTCCTTGCCAAGCCCCTACTCTTGCACGACCTTTTGCAGAAAGCCGTCGGCTGGTTGCTCCGCGAGGCTGGAAAACGCGATGAACAAAGGCTGAAGGATTGGTTGTCAACACGTTATCAGTCTATGCCACGCACCATGCTCCGCTATGCCATCGAGAAATTTCCTGAAGAAGAACGGCTTCGTTTTCTGCAATCCAAGGCAATTTCTTAGCCGCTTTTGACAAAGATTCCTTCCCTTTCGCCAAAAATCCCTATTTTTGCAGGTTATTCCAATTTGAATATGTCTGCGCCGAACGCATTGATAGGAAAAATCGAGGACTTCACGCGAAAGTTCTACCTCAACCGCCTCATCCAAGGGGTTTTGGTTGGCGCAGTGCTTTGGATTGTATTCTATCTGATTATCAACGGATTGGAATACGTTTCATGGTTTCCGCCCAAAGGCCGTTTCGTGTTGTTCCTTTTTCTTTTGGCGGGTTCGGCCTTCGTTGTGGTGTATTATTTCCTCATTCCTTTCATTAATCTGATACGTTTCCGAAAGAAAATGTCGGTGGAGCAGGCCTCCGTCCTCATTGGAAAATTCTTCCCCGAAATCAAGGACAAACTGCTGAATACCATACAATTGAGCAACCAAATGGAAACAGAGGCCGACAATGCCCTCTTGGTTGCCACCATTGAGCAACGCAGTGCCCGCCTCTCCCCTATCCGTTTTTCTGATGCCGTCGACTTGCGCGGCAACCTCAAATATTTGGGCATCTTTTTCGGTCTGTTGCTCCTATTAATATTGTTGATGGTGTTCCTGCCTTCGTTCGCCGTGCAGCCCACACAACGCATTGTCAACTATGAGCAGCAATTTGAGAAGCCCCTCCCCTATCAAGTTGAAATTGAACAGGATGTGATGGAAACCACGCAAGGTAAGGAAGTGAAGTTTAACATCCGTGTCACGGGTGAACGCATCCCCGATGCCTTCTACGTGAAGAGCGATTTGGGCCAACAACTGATGACGAAAGCCTCGGCCAACGACTTCAACTACACTTTCAAAAACCTCTACAACGATTTGACTTTTAACGTCATAGGCGGCGATTACACCAGTCGGCCCATCCAAATTGTCGTGCACCCCAACCCTACCCTACTCTCCTATCGCTGCGAGTTGCATTATCCAAAATACCTTCGCCGTGAGACCGAAACCATGGAAGGCAAGACACGCCTCATCGTTCCGCAAGGTACTAAGCTTATTTTCAACTTTATAACTCGCGATACCGAGAAGATGACCATCCTCAGCGACTCCACCCGCATGGATTTGACAGCCAAAGATGATATATTTGATTATCAATTTGTTGCAGCTTCTTCAAGCAAGTTTGAGGCGGTTGTCCAAAACGAATGGAACAACAGCATCGATCCATTGGCTTTTGCTGTTGATGTGCTACCCGACGCTTACCCTGACATCCGCGTGGAATCCTTTGACGAGCAACTTTCCACTGATGTATATTTTTCTGGTCTCGTCACGGACGATTACGGCTTCACCAAGCTGAATTTCAACTGCTTGGTCAAGGAACCCATCGAAAAGAAAATCGTCCGCTCTGTGCCGCTCGACCTGAAACAAACCCGCACTTCGTTCTTCTACCATTTCAATATGGACAGTCTCGGCATCATGCCCGGTCAGAACATGGAAGTCTTTTTCGAGGTGTGGGACAACGATGGTTTCCACGGCCCGAAATCGAAGCGTTCGGAGACTTTCACCTACTACAAGCCCTCCGAAACAGCCTTGGACAGTATCGCCAACGAGCAGTCGGAAGACATAATGGAACGGCTTTCTGAAAAATCGCAAGAGGCTGACAAACTGCAAAATGAGATTGAAAAGATGCTCCAAGACCTCATCCAGAAAAAGGATTTGGACTGGTCGGACAAGGAAAAGATGAAAGACCTGTTGGAAAAGCAGCAGCAGATTCAGGATGAGTGGAACAAGTTGCAGGAAGAGCAGGAAAAGCTGTCCGATTTCATGAAAGAACACGACTTGGGCAACAAAGACCTCATCAAGAAGCAAGAACAAATCAACAAGCTCTTCGACGAGGTGATTCCCGAGGAAATGCAGAAGCTTATGGAACAGATCGACAAGCTCCTTGAGGAAATGCCGCGCGAGCAGATGCAACAGATGATGCAGGACATCAAGAAAAACAACCAGTCGATGCAAGAGCTGCTTGACCGAAATTTGGCCTTGTTGGAACAACTGAAGATGGAAAAGGACCTCAACGACTTGGCTAACAAATTAGACAAGTTAGGCGAAGAATTGCAAAAAGAATCGTCCAAAAATCAAGACCAAGCAGGGGAGGAGAACGACCAAAAAACGGCCGAGGAAGCCAAGGAGGAGTTCGACAAAATGATGGACGAACTCGACCAACTCTTGGAGAAAAACCAGGACCTGCAACAGCCTTTCAACATGGAAAAGGACGAGGAGATGGAAGAAAGCATCAACCAAGACCTCGACGATGCCATGCAAAACGAGCAGTCGGGTGAGCAACAGCAGTCGCAGCAAAACAAGCAGAACGCCGGCCAAAAGATGCAAAAGATGGCCCAAAACATGATGTCGATGATGCAAATGGGCGGTATGCAACAGATGGCCGAAGACGCGCATTTGCTCCGCATTCTGCTCGAGAACGTCGTCCACGCCTCGCACGAGCAAGAAGCCTTGATGACTGAAATCGGAAGCTTGCGCACTGATGACCCGTCCTTGGTCGAGAAAATCATCACGCAAAAGGATGTGGCCGACAATTTCAACATGGTCCGCGACTCGCTTCGCAGTATGGCCATGCGTCAGCCGTCCATTCAAAACTTCGTCTTCGAAGAGCTGCATACCATAGAAAATCAGACTTCCAACGCTCTGAAACACCTCAACGACCTCAGGCTTTCGCAAGCCGTCAGGCACCAACAGACCGCCATGATGTCGATGAATAACCTCGCTTTGATGTTGGCCGAATCGCTCGAAAACATGGAAAACAGCATGGAATCGATGGGGATGCCGATGCAATGCAATATGCCCAAACCCGGAAAAGGCCAACAGAGCATGCAGAACATGCAACAGTTGCAACAACAACTCAGCGAGCAACTCAAGCAATTGCAGCAACAAATGGAAAAATCAGGCCAACAAATACCCAATTCCATGAGCGAGCAGTTTGCGCGCATGGCCGCCGAACAAGAGATGCTGCGACAAGGGATGCAACAGATGCTCAATGAAATGAAGGAAAACGGGCAAATCGGCGACGACGGGCTGAACGAAATCATCAAGGACATGGAGAAGCTGGAAGAGGATTTGGTGAACAAAAAAGTGACCCGCCAGACCGTTGAGCGCAGCCAGAGAATCGAATCACGCATGTTGGAATCGCAAAAGGCGCAAGAGAAACGCGAACAAGAGGAAAAGCGCAAGTCGAATGAATACAAAGGCTCGCACTTCGACCGCAAGATTGATGAGTTCCTTTATGAGCAAACACTCAAAAAGAACCAAGAGTTCCTGAAAACCAACCCGATTGAGTATGCGCCTTATTACAAGGACAAAATCAACGAATACTATTTGAAGAAAAACACGCATTAAGATGATAAGATTCAGCACGTTGGATGTGGAAATGCCGCCCATTGACCAGCCTAAAGCCAAAGCATGGATTGAGACGGTGGCACAAGGTTATGGCAAGTCGATAGGGGAGTTGTACTACTATTTTTGCAGCGATGAGAAGTTGTTGGAAATCAACAAACAACGCCTTGGGCACGACTTCTACACCGACATTGTTACTTTCCCGTTGACCGATTGTGAGATGGTTCTTTCCAGCGAGTTTTGCCTCAGCCTCGACCGCATCAAGGAAAATGCCGAGACCTTCGGGCGCAGCTACGAAAACGAATTGCATCGTGTCATCATCCATGGCGTATTGCATCTCATCGGCTTCGACGACCACACTGACGAGGACGAAAAAACCATGCGTGAAAAAGAGGAAGAGGCGTTGAAAATATTATTTAGCTAATTGATTATCAAAATATTAAACCAAATGTTTCCCGTGAAACACTGACAAAAATGTATTTTGAACCGTATGATATCATCGTTGTAGGAGCAGGTCACGCCGGATGCGAGGCGGCAGCGGCAGCGGCCAATATGGGCAGCAAGGTTTTGCTCATCACGATGGACTTGCGCCTGATGGCTTCCATGTCGTGCAACCCAGCCATGGGCGGTATTGCCAAGGGACAAATCGTGCGCGAAATCGACGCGATGGGCGGTTATTCGGGCATCGTCAGCGACCGCACCATGATCCAATTCCGGATGCTGAACAAGTCGAAAGGCCCCGCCATGTGGAGTCCGCGCTGCCAAAGCGACAAGATGATGTTTTCTGCTGAATGGCGCAGCCTGTTGGAAAAAACGCCCAATGTCAATTTTTGGCAAGACACGGTAGTGGGGTTACTCGTTGATGGCGACCAAGTCAAAGGCGTCAAGACAATGATGGGCGGCGAGATTGAAAGCAAGGCTGTCATCCTTACCAACGGCACTTTCCTGAACGGTTTGATTCACATTGGCGAGCAGCATTTCCCCGGAGGTAGGATGGGCGAGGTGGCCAGCCACGGCATCTCAGAACAACTGAAAGACTTGGGCTTTGAAGTCAAACGACTAAAGACGGGAACCCCAGTCCGCATCGACGGTCGAACCATCGATTTCAGCAAGCTCATCGAACAAAAAGGTGATGATGAAGTGGTCGGTTTTTCATACACAGAGCCATTCAAAATCAGCAAGCAAAGAAGCTGTTGGATAGCCCACACTTCGCTAAAAGTGCATGAAACCCTGAGAAAAGGCTTCAAGTATTCTCCCTTGTTCAACGGCAGAATCCAAGGCGTGGGACCAAGGTATTGTCCTAGCATCGAGGACAAAATCGAGCGTTTTTCTGGTAAGGACATGCATCAATTGTTCGTAGAACCCGAAGGCTGGTCAACGGAAGAATATTACCTCAATGGCTTCAGTTCCTCATTGCCCGACTACATCCAATATGAGGCCTTGAGGCAAATCGAAGGCTTTGAAAATGCCAAGATTTTCCGCCCCGGATACGCCATAGAATATGATTATTTCCCTCCTGAACAGTTGCACCATTCTTTGGAAACAAGGCTCATTCACGGGCTATATTTTGCCGGACAAATCAACGGAACAACAGGCTATGAAGAAGCTGCTTGCCAAGGATTGATGGCAGGAATCAATGCAAGTTTAGCTTTGCGTGACGAAAAACCCTTGGTGCTTTCAAGATATGAAGCTTACATCGGTGTACTCATCGACGACCTAATTACCAAAGGCGTTGATGAACCCTACCGAATGTTCACCAGTAGGGCAGAATACCGTATTTTGCTGAGACAGGACAACGCTGATGCTCGCTTGACAGAAATGTCGTATTCATTGGGACTAGCCAAAGAAAACCGTTACCAAAAGTACTTGCAAAAACGTCAAAAGGTAGAAGAAATTAAACAGTTCCTAAAGGAAAATTATGCCTACCCAGACGAAATCAATGGTCTTTTGGAACGTAAGGAAAGCACAAAGATAGAACAAAAGATGAAGCTGTCCTATCTTTTGCTGCGTCCACAAATCAGCTTATCAGAAATGATTGATGCATTAACTGCATTGAATCAATACAAAAACCAGGAAAGGTTTGTCAAAGAATGTCTTGAAGAAGCGGAAATCCAAATCAAATACGAGAGTTACATTGAAAAAGAGGATGAACTGGCGGATAAGCTGAGAAGATTGGAAAACGTGAAACTACCAAAAGACTTCGATTTCCATAGCCTACAATCATTATCATACGAGTCAAGGGAAAAACTCAATAGATACCAGCCTGAAACTTTGGGTCAAGCCTCAAGAATCAGTGGAATTTCACCCGCTGATATTAACGTATTAGCCATATTCTTAGGAAGATAGCTGTTTTGTTTCACATGAAACACAATCAAAGATATGAATAAAAAATGTCCATGGTGTGGCTCCGAAAACAACAAACTGCACCTAAAATTAAAGGATGAATTCCTCACCAAAGAAGCCTTCGAAATATTCGAATGTGAAGATTGTGGATTGTTGTTTACCGAACCTCGACCAGACAAAGAACACATTGGAGCCTATTATCAATCGGAGAATTATTACAGCCACCAAGAAAACAAATCTGGCTTCATTCCGAAAATCTATGAGATGGTGAAAACCATCAATCTGAAAAACAAGTGCAACATGGCCACAAATGGAATGAAAGAAGGAAAAGTGCTGGATATTGGTTGCGGTGTAGGCGATTTCTTGCACACCATGGAAACACGAGGCTGGGAAACGACAGGAGTTGAGCCATCGGAAGACGCCAAAGCCATTGCCAAAAAGCGAATGAAAGCCCAATTATATTCACCAGAAGAAATCGACCAACTGAGCAACGAAAGTTTTGATTTGATTACTATGTGGCATGTTCTGGAGCATGTGGACGACCTAAAAACCGAAATCGCACATTTGCAACGATTATTGAAAAAAGGAGGAAGATTGGTACAGGCGTTACCCAATTTCAAGTCATACGATGCACAATACTACAAGGAACATTGGGCTGCCTACGATGTGCCTCGACATCTGAACCATTTTTGCAAGACATCAATAGATAACATATTCAAAAACAGTGATTTAAATTGGACTGAAACCCAAAAACTCGTTTGGGATGCGTATTACATTTCTTTCATGAGTGAGCAATACAAAGGTCATTCCATGGCGTTAGTGAGAGGTATCATACGTGGATTTATCTCCAATCTAAAGGCAAGAAGAAGCGGAGAATGGTCAAGTTTGGTGTACATTTTTGAAAAGAAATAAGGAAAGGTGCCATGAGGCAGGACAGGAACCATAGGAGAATCGGATTAATCATAGCCTTCATTGGTGTTGGTTTATGGCTGATTACGTGCCTGTACCTTCACCATACTTTAAAACCTGATGTACTGGGCAAGATGGTTCAAAAGTCGGTGCTGAAGATGGACAAGGAAATGCAAACCCTTATTGAACAAGGACTTAACCTCACCGACATTGAGAAAAGTGGAACAGGAATGTTCATATTTTCCAACGACTCTTTGACCTATTGGAACTGCAACGAACTTCATCCAAAACTACTGAAGCGCCGTATTTCGATTGGACACGACACAATTTGCAGCGTCCCTTCTGGCGACTATTTCGTCAAATCGGTTCAAAAAGGTGATTTGAGTTACTACCTATTCAAACTTATAAATACACATTATCGTATTGAAAACCAATATTTTGAAAATGGTTTCAAACCGTTTTCCTGGTTCATTGACGCGCCTTTGAGATTTGGGCCAGAAGGAGATTTCGACATTGTAAATCAAGACGGAAAACTATTGGCGAAATGTCAAATCCTTGAAAAACCGAAGCTCAAAAATCCGTATAAATATTACTTTCACTTGCCATTTATAGTCCTCATTTTGATTGGGGTTTTCTTAGCCTATTCAAAACCAAATGGAAAGAAATCGCGGGAAAAGAAAAGCTCGTTTCCCATAGAAATGGGTGTCGCTATCATTATAATTTTGGCAGTCATCGGAACGTATGTCTATAACCACTTTCAAACAAAAAACGAGAATGAAAGGATGGCGGAAATGGCTAAAGTTCTGTTAGACAAGCGCGATGAAGGATTTGAAGCGTCCTATGCAGCCTTTGCAGAAACAATAGCAGCCGATACCAACCTCAGAGAAATGCTTTTTGCCGAAAGCAACGTGTTGGCGGATGTGGTGCTCGGCTATTCCAAGGAGCTACTTTTTGACGAAACCATGAAAGCCTACACTGTTTCGCTTACCCTCTGCGAACCAGGCGAGGAAATCAGCATACAACCAGAAGGCTATATTGTGGATTGTGAAGAATACTTTCTCGAAAAGTTGGCCAACAACAGCCAAAAAAGGGTAGGAGAGGGTTTGTATTTTATTGACTATTATACACTTGACCCTAACTATTTGGGTAAGTTACAAATCCAGTCCAAAGACTCGCTGCAAAAGAAAACCCTGTATTTCGAGTTCTACAAACCCATTGCACCAGAGGGTTTCGGATTCCCACAACTACTGCAAGAAAACAACAGTCGACGACCCTATGAGTATTCCGTGGCCAACTATCGCGACCAAATCTTGGTCTACAAATACGGCAAATACATCTATCCCAATTTCTTCAGCGAACAAAACGGCAAAGATCAGGATTTCAACTACGCCCAAGGCTACAAGCATTATACCGTCAAATATGGTGAAAACAACAATTTGGTCATTAGTGTGCGGCGAAAAGGCTGGTCGGAAACAACAGCTCCATTTGCGCTGTTTTTCCTGGGAATGATACTACCTTACTTGCTCATTTATTGGGTTTTACGTCCAAAAGAAGACGAAAAGACACACAGTTTCCGTCAGCGGTTGCAAAGCGTTGTGTTGTTCAGTTTGGCACTTTCGTTCCTTGCAATCGGACCGGTTTCTGTCATCTATATGCGTAGCGTCTACAACCAAAAGACCATGACTTCGCAATTCGAGACCACCAGAACCCTTTCCTTGGAAATGGAAGACGACCTCGACTTGGCAACCATGATTGGAAACACATCACGCGATGGTTGGACAGACGTCCTACAACACTACGCTGCTTCTTTCTTCACCGACATTAATTTATACAGCCTTGACGGTATACTCATCGCCACGACTCGACCTGAGATCAACGAACTGAACCTGCAAGCACCTCTCATGAACGCTGAAGCCTACCAACAAATGCACCGCAATAAAGCGCTTTATTTCACGCATGAAGAGCACTTGGGCAAAGGCAGTTACGAGTCGGCGTACATCCCCATGACCGATACGAACGGAAACACTTTAGCCTACCTGAATACGCCCTATTTCTCCAGCACCACCGACTTGCACAAGGAAATTCTCAACTTTGTCCTTACCTATATCAACATCATTCTCATCCTATTAGGCATCGCACTGATTTTCGTCCTGAGGGCTACCAAACGCTTGACCCAACCTTTGGCGCTGATACAAAATAAGATGCGCGGCATCAAAATTGACCAGAAGAACGAACCCATCGATTGGAAGGGGAACGACGAAATCGGAGCTTTGGTGAAACAATACAACCAACTTATCGTGGAATTGGAGAAAAGTGCCGTTGAACTGAAACGCACTACTACCGAATCAGCTTGGCGCGACGTGGCTCGACAAGTTGCACATGAAATCAAGAACTCGTTGACTCCAATGCGTTTAAGCGTGCAGCTGCTACAACGAAGCATAGAAACCGGCGCGGACAATCTGGACGAGCGGGTTAATCGCACTTCGGCCACCTTGATTGAGCAAATCGACGCCCTTTCCGACATTGCCTCCTCATTCTCGCGCTATGCCAAATTGCCCGAGAACCATCCGCAGCAACTCGATTTGGCCGAACTGGTCGGTAACGTGGTGAATCTCTACGACAACGCGGAAAACATCACATTCCAATATGCATTCGACAAGACAAAAGACCATAGCTACAATGGCGACAAGACCAACCTGAACAGCACCGTGGGCAACATCGTCAAGAATGCCGTGCAAGCCATTGGAAGCAAACCGAACGGTCACATCGAAGTTACGTTAAAATGCTCTGATACAGCATACATTATCTCTGTAAAAGACAACGGCAAAGGCATCAAGGAAGAGGACAAAAACCGAATTTTCCTGCCCAACTTCACAACCAAATCGGGTGGGTCGGGCGTTGGGTTGTCCTTGACCTATAATATCATACAAACCTGCGGCGGAAGCATTTCGTTCCAAAGCGAAGAAGGTGTTGGAACCGAGTTTGTGATAGAACTGCCGAAAAACAGCCAGCCGCTTCTGACGAATTAAAGAAAACCGTAATTTTGCAAAGCCAAACGCTCAAAACAAGAAGCCATGGACGAGAGTTTCGAAAACCAAGAGGAACAAATCCTTAGCGAAAACACCGAAGCCATTACCGACAAGAAATGTCCCAACTGCGGTGCGACAGTCACCTTCAACCCGAAAACTGGCAAATTGCACTGTGAGTATTGCGGTTACGAAAAAGAACTGCCCAAGCCCGAAGAGGAAAACACCATTGTGGAAATGGACTTCGAGGCAGCTTTGCACACCCAAAGTTTCAATTGGGGCGAGCAGAAAAAGTCCGTGGAATGCAAACAATGTGGCGCCGTGACTATTTACGATGTCTTGGAAACCGCTGCTGTGTGTCCTTTCTGCGGTTCGACCAGCGTCATGCCAGCGGCCACTGAGGAAACCATCGCGCCAGGAGCAGTGTGTCCGTTCATCGTCACCAAAGAAACAGCCGTTGAAAGTTTCTCCAAATGGCTGAAAAAGAAATGGTTCACTCCGAGAAAAGCCAAGAAAAATTCAAGACCAAAGGCCTTCCAAGGCATTTATTTACCTTATTGGACTTATGATGCACAAACTACCTCAAATTTCACGGCGAGGGCAGGATATGACAAAAAAGTGAAAAAGAAGGATGGCAACTACGAAACCCAAACGGATTGGCGGCACGTGAGCGGTGTTTATCAGGAGTTTATCGACGACCAAACCGTGATGGCCTCAAAGCGTCACGAAGACTCGGGCGTGAAAAAGTGCGAGCCGTTCGAACTGGAGAAATTGGTGCCATACAATCCACAAGTGCTGGCCGGTTTTGCTGCCGAACGCTATTCCGTAGGTCTGAAAGAAGGCTGGGAGAAGGCGCAAGACAGCATCCATTCCAAGTTGGACTCTCACATAAGTAGCTATGTCAGATTGCAATGGCGTTGCGACCGTGTGAGCAGTGTCAGGTTCTCAACGCTTTACAGCAACATCACCTACAAATACATCCTCGTGCCAGTTTGGATATCGTCGTTCAAATTCAAGGACAAGGTCTATCAGTTCGTGGTCAACGGACAGACTGGAAAGGTAGGCGGCAAGGCTCCTGTCTCGGCCTTCAGGGTCATTTTGGCCGTCCTGCTGGGCATTGCAGCCATTGTGGGATTGTATTTTGGATTACAATAATGCAAAATTTTGGCACAGTTTCTGCAAAAAGCACTACATTTGCAATTTATTTCACAAAACGAAGTTATTTAAAGGAACGATAAAACAAACAACGCAATGAAAAACAGAATCACAACCGTCATCATGGTGCTCCTTGCGGTGTTCGTCACCCTTGGAGGCAACACCAGTTGCAAGAGCAAGAAGAAATTGGCCAAGGAAGCAGCCGAGGCTGAGTACAAGTCAAAAGTAGACCAGTCTGTCAATGACCTGAACGCCATCCTCGACGACGAATCCCTCTGGACCCTTGAAGAGAAAGAGGCCCGAGTGCAAACCATCAAGGATTGGAACCTGCAAAATGCTGAAGTCGACGACCTTTTGTTACAAGTGGAAAAGAAGCTCGCCCGCGAACGTGCCCAAAAGGAAGAGGAAGAACGCATTGAAGCGCAGCACCAGCAACAAGAGCAATCCGTCAACGCGACCTTGGAGAACAACTTCAGCAGCATCGCCCGCGCTGGAAGCACCTCGCAAGCCAACCGCATCATCAACGAGACATTGGGGCTATTCGAGTCGAAAAACGTGCCCGTGCTCATCATCATCAAGCAAAACGCTGGATTCAACGACTACGACCGCCCAACTACCATCGAGAACTACCTCAATTACCTCAAAGACCAAAAGAAGGCCACTGAGAAAATTTTCGAAATCAAATACAACACCAACGGAAAGATCAACGAACTTGAACTGATAAAGAAATGAAAAAGATTATTGCCACATTAGCCGTTGTGCTGTGCTTCGTGGGCACGGCCTTGGCACAGGATAACCTGGATTTTGAACGCAAAAAGGCCATCGACAGCCTCGCTTTGGAAAAGGTGAGAGACTTGAGCAAATACATTAAAATCGCCGGCTCGAAAGACACGCCCTTCAGCGAAGCCAATCGCGTCATCGACCGCGCCGAGGAACTCTTTATGAACGATGCCGAAATTGGAGTCTCCTCGCTGAGTTCCAACACTATCACCTATTATCGCGTGCGCAAGTACTTCGAGCACCTGATGCGCCTCAACTACGACCGTGTCGAGATTGAATGGTACAACATCGAGTATGTCAGCGACTTGCAACGCCAGCCCGACGGCACATACGTGGGTGTCATCACCATTTTCCAAACCTTTAGAGGCTACGATGCTGAAGGCAACTTGCAATACAAAGACACCACGAAAAAAGACATCACTGTCTACGTGAAACGCAAGGAAACCCAAATCGGAGGCCGCACCATCGGCTTCTGGGATGTGTTGCTCGGCGACATGAGGGTGAAAGAAACCACCAACAGATGAAAATAGCCCGAAATATCATTTTTCTGGCACTTACCATTGCCTTCGTCTGGCCTGTCACGGGCCAGACGATTGGCAATTTTCAAATGGACGAAACAGAGTTTTACGCCATGACCAAGCAGATGGGTCAGTTCATGCGCCGTTTCAATTATGAGGAAGACCAATTCGGCGAAAAACTGAACCCGAAAGACCCACGCTATCGCAACAACGAAATGCGCCGACAGTCATTGCCCATCCTTTTCGACCAAGAGAAATATGGCACCCAAACCGAACTGCAACGCTACTTTATCGAGGATGTCACCAAAGGCGACTCAACCTACATGACCTTCCTTGGTGGACGTTGGTATTCGGAGGTTTCCGCGACGTTCAAATACAACGGAAAGGACGTCAACGTAATCATGTTTTTGGCCATCGAAAAAGAAGGTTTAGGCTCGAAATGGGTGTTGACCAATGTGTATTTTTCGGAATTCAACAAGTTGTTTCCCACTGGCGAGATGGCCGAGAAGGAGAAGTATTTCCTCCATCCAATGAGCCATGAGCTGGATTTCATGAACATTTACAAAGCTTTCCAAAACCCTGACATCATTGAATATTATGCCTCCAAGGAATACCAACCCGACTATTTGACGCTTTTCTTCTACGAAATCAAGAAAGGAAACCTAGTCTTTAACCATGTCGACATGGTGAAGTTCCACGTCCTGCAAATCAAGGACTGGTATTTCGAAGTGTCGTGGTTCAACCGTTCGGGCCTCAATTCCGGTTGGCTCATGTCGAATGTCATTTACATGCCTGAAAAGGAAAAAAACAACGTAATAAAATTCTATCAACCATGAAACGGATAACTTTACTCGCTCTCATTTTGTTCGGCCTGACTTTTGGTATTCAGGCGCAAAAATTGTCGAAAGAAGAAGCAGCAAGATATGATACGGAAATCAGGACCATGCTGGATTATCTCGAAGAAACCCTGAATTTCATTGGCGACAGCACAGCCACGGCCATGGAAAAGGAAATCATTTTCACTGAGAGTTGGAGTAAAATATTCATCGACGATAAGGTGCAGATAGAAGACGATCTTGACGTGAATCGCAAGACACCTATTAATAAGGACGTTCAGGCGTATCTGAAGGACATCGACTTTTTCTTCAAGTGGGCCAATTTTGAGTTTGACGTGCAAAGTATAGCCAACAATCAGAGGGAAGACGGAACAGTGTATTTCAAAGTCACTTTATCGCGTCATTTGATTGCAAAAACCATCAACGACGAAACCGTCAATAACATCAAAAACCGCTTCGTGGAAATTAACCTCGATAGGCAAAAGAGCAGCCTGAAAATCGCGAGTATTTACACTTCTAAAATCAATGAAACTGAGGAACTTCGCAACTGGTGGAACAGTCTTTCCATGAATTGGAAAAAACGTTTGGGCGAAGGCATCAAGCTTTATGGCAGCATTCCCTTGGAAACCGTTGGAATGATAAATAATTCAGATTTCAAGGCTTCCTATCCTGTCGTTGACCCCACGACGGGCAAGGCTGAATTGCAAGACAAGTATTTCTACACTGAAGCCGACATGAAGGAACTGGATGCCAAGCTCAAACTTGTCACCCAAAAGCAAGTCGTTGACATTTCAGACATCCCTGTAATTATCAGTGTGGAACCACTCCGTGAACTTTCAGATCTTACCCATCTCAATATTTCAGGCACTTCAGTTGACGACATTTCGCCTTTGCGTAATGCCAACAAATTGAAGACCCTTTATGCCAATGACATCCTCATTGACGACATTTCGTCGCTGAAATATTGCATCACCCTTGAAGAACTTGAAGTGGCCAATACCAACGTCAGTGACCTCAGCGTTTTAGCCTCGTTGAGAAACCTGAAGAAAATCAATTTGGCCAATACGTTGGTCACTCGTCTGACCGACCTCAAGAATTGCCCCAATCTCAACACATTGAACCTGAGCGGTTGCGAAATTCAGAATATAATGCCCTTGCAAGAACTGACCCGACTCAACAATCTTGACATCAGCAATACTGCCATCCGTGACTTGACGCCTTTAAGCCAATTGAGAGACTTGCAAAGTCTCAATATTTCGAATACGGCAGTCACCAGTTTGCAAGCATTGAGCCAATTGGATAACTTACGCGAAATCAATTGCAGCCAAACCAACATCAGCGACCTCTCGCCACTGAAAAATCATAAGAAACTCAGCAAAATTTACTGTGACCAATCGCGCGTGACCGATGAGGATGCCAGTGCCTTCATCAAAGAAAACCGCTTTACACTCGTCATTTACGACACCGAAACCCTCCGCAACTGGTGGAATCAACTTCCCATCTACTGGAAAGCCATCTTCTCGAAGCAAATCGAAATTTCCGACACGGAACCCACTACCGAACAGCTTCACCAAATTATCAACATGCAGACGCTTGATCTTGCCGACAACACCTATATCCAAAATCTGTTGCCGGTTAGCCGCTTTACGAATTTGAGAAACCTCAACATAGCCAATACCGAAATAAATAGTCTTTTAGCCATCCAAAACCTCTCAAACATCGAAGTTTTGGACATTTCCAACACTCACATCAACTCGCTTGAGCCGCTGAAGGAAATGAGAAATTTGAAGCGTTTGGTGATTACTAGAACACCCATCACCGACCTTACTCCGCTCATCAATAACCATAACATTGAGGTTATCATAGCTGACAATACTGAAATCACTACGCAGGAAGTGATTGCCTTGAAGGAAAAGCAACGCCAAGTAACTGTCGTCTACCAAACAAGAACACTACAACAATGGTGGAACAAATTGGATGATATTTGGAAAGCCATTTTCAGCAATGAATTTTCCATGCAATACAACACAAATGCGCCAAGTTCGCTTGAACTCCAAAAAATCAACGATTTGCGCGAAATCAACATCTCATCAAATTATCCTATCAGCAACTTGGAGCCGCTCAGAAACTGCATCTGGCTCGAAAAACTTGATATAAGCAACCAAAGTGTACGCGATTTAAGCCCCTTGGAGAACAAACAATACCTTAAGGAACTCTATGTCCAAAATACGCCCATCACAAGCCTTAAACCCTTGGAAAACGACCTTCTGATGGAAATTTTGAACATTGAGAATACCCAAATCGACGACCTTGGACCAATCTCGAAAATGACCAACCTTGTTACCTTGAATGCGGGAGGCACATCCATCAAGTCGCTGAAACCCTTGCAAAACCTCGAAAATCTTGAAAACCTTTACATTAATAATACATCTGTCAAGAACTTGTCGCCTATCGAGAACCTACCCAAACTCAAGACCCTAAAAGCCTATAACACAAAGCTTAACAACAAGAAGATTGAGTCACTGCAACAAAAACGCCTCGATTTGAACATCATCTATTATTAAGGTCATCGCTATCATCATTATTTCATTAATGGATTAATTTATTATTGGTGATGAATAATAACCTTTGTGAATTGGTTGATAACTTTTCATTAAAAATCTTGCTTTTTTGAGTGGCATTATATGGTCTGACGATGTTGATTCGGTAATCGTTTATCAAACAGAAAAATTGTCCGCTTTTCGGTTATTCGGTAATAAATAAAAAAACGGGTAAAATGAGGATGAATTTTCAAATGAAATGTTCATTTTGGCTTTGGAGAGGTGCAGATTTTTGGACATAAATTTTTTTGTCAACAGAAACGCCAAACCTAACAACCAAACGAAAAAGTTATCAACAAAAAATCTGTTGATAACTTTTTATTTCATTGGTTTATGGATAGTTACATAAAAACCATTACTATTGTGGCCACGGACTAAGTGTTTCAGAAATAGTGCGATATATACATTTTGAATGATGAAAAACCGTAATTTTGCGAATTATTTATGAACATGGGTTGAAATGAATCAAATTATTCCTATAGCGAGCGACCATGGAGGTTTTGAGATGAAACAATACCTCATTGAAAAGTTGCATGAAAGTGGTTTTGGCATCAAGGATTATGGAACTTATACGCCAGAAAGTGTAGATTATCCTGACATGATACATCCTTTGGCTTCAGCCATCGAGAACGGCGAATATCCTTTGGGAATCATCCTTTGCGGCAGTGGAAACGGTGCCCAAATGACGGCAAACCATCACCATAACGTAAGGGCGGCCTTGTGTTGGAATGTGGAGTTGGCCAAACTCGCCCGTCAACATAATGACGCGAACATTTTGGCCTTGCCAGGGCGTTTCATTTCCAACGAATTGGCATGGGAGATGGTTCAGGCATTTCTTGAAACCCCTTTTGAAGGCGGAAGACATACGCGAAGAGTGGAAAAAATCGAACAAAACAAAGACTGAGACAACATGGACAAATCGGCATTCATAGAGGCTTCCGAGCTTTCGTTTGACGAAGAGCATTGGCAGAAAATCAACTATAACACAAACTGTTACGAGAAAAATTTTGCCAAAGGCAAGGTGAATTACCGTAACATGGACTTGGAAAAGGAGCGTGCCTACAACTTGAGCAACAAGTCTCTGATGAATCTTGAGAGGCTACTTGTCGACTTTGAGACCCATTTCAACGAAAACGGTGGAAAGGTGCTTTGGGCACGCGATGCCGAAGACGCAAGAAAACTGATTTTCGACCTATTGACCCTTGAAAAAGTCAATGCGGTTAGCCGTTCCAATTCCACTGTCCTTGACGAAATCGACTTGAATGCTTTTCTTAGTCGGAAAAACATCTGTGTAGTCGAAACCAATGTAGCCCGTTTTGTATTGAAAACCAAGAATATGCAAGCCTATCATCCGCTTTCGCCTGCCATCCATCTCTCGAAGGAGGAAATCAATGGCTTGCTTAATGGGAAATACAAGTTGAAGACGGAAAGCAGCCCCAAGCAGATGGTGAATTTCGTCCGGCATCAAGTGTCGCAGGATAGTGTCGGGGTGCAGGCTTGCTTGACAGGAGCCAATTTCCTATTGTCCAATGAAGGCGGTGTCGTTCTCACTGAAAATGAAGGCAATATATTGAAAGCCACGTCATCAGCAAAGATTCATATTGTGGTGGCGGGCATTGCCAAAGTGGTTTCTTCGATGGACGACTTGAGTGTGCTTTTGCCTCTGCTGTCGTCTCATGCTACGGGACAGGGTTTGGCAGCTATTAACACCATCAGTTTTGGTCCGGCCAAAAACGGCAACAATCCCAAGCAGATGTATGTCATTTTGCTCAACAACGACCGCTCTGAGTTACTTTCGCATGAAAATCAACGCAAAATATTATCGTGCATCCATTGTGGAGCCTGCGTGAGCGTATGTCCGGTCTACAAGAACATTGGCGGCTATGCATATGATTCGAGCCATGTTGGGCCGATGGGCATCGTGATGACCCCTTTGATGCGCGGTTTAAAGGAGTATGAATATCTCACCTCGGCTTGTTCGCTTTGTGGAAAGTGCACGGAGATTTGTCCCGTAAAAATCCCCTTGGATGACTTGCTCGTTGAGAACCGTCATCTCGTTGTCACAGAGAAAGTTGGCGATTCCAAATGGGAAATCATGTTCAAACTGATGATTTGGCATTGCAAGTCGCGGAGAAGGATGGATAGTCCGCTCTTTATGAAGAAAATAGAAATGAAACGCTTTCTGAATAGTCAGACTTGGGGCGAAAGAAGAGAATTGCCCGAACTAGCGCCTAAGTCGTTTAGTCAGTGGTGGAAAGACAGGAAATCGTAAAAATTTGTATTTCGGTGTCATTATTTTGTTTACTTTTGCACTCTTAATCACAGTACAAAAAGTTGACGAAAATAAGATAAGACATCATGATTAAATTTACGGATAGAATCACGCTTGATTCAGTTGAGAAATTGCTGTATTCGGGCGAAAAACTTCAAATTGATTCCGCTTGGATGGATAGGGTGGAAGCATGCTATCGTTTCTTGGAAAAATTTGCCGCTGAAAAAGTCATCTATGGCATCAATACAGGTTTTGGCCCCATGGCGCAATGGCGTGTTGATGATAAGTATCTTACTGATTTGCAATATAATATCATCCGCAGTCATTCCACAGGAGCAGGTGAGCCTTTGGATGACATCTATGTGAAATCAGCCATGATTGCCCGTCTTGGTACGGTATTGCAGTGCCGTTCAGGTGTGCATACCGATGTGGCCAATCTGTTGGTGGAGTTCATCAACAATGAGATTTATCCCTTCATTCCCATGCACGGTAGCGTGGGTGCCAGTGGCGACTTGGTGCAATTGGCCCATATAGCCCTTTGTCTCATTGGTGAAGGCGAGGTCCACTACAAAGGTGAGTGGCGCAACGCTGGCGAAGTGATGAAACAGTTGGGTCTGACCCCATTGAAGATGCACATTCGCGAGGGTCTCTCCATCACCAACGGCACATCCGTGATGACAGGTATCAGTGTCATCAACCAGTTCCACGCTGAGACTTTGCTCGATTGGGCAACTTTGGCTGCCGTTTGGATGAATGAAATTGCTTCCTCTTTCGACGATTATATGTCAGAAGGCGAGAACAATTGCCGCCATCATGAAGGACAACAAGAAATTGCCCGTCGTTTACGTGAACTTTCCGAAGGTTCCCAATGCTTGAAAAAGCGCGCCCATGAGCTTTACGACTATGGCCACTCCGATGTGAAGGTGTTTGAGCATAAAGTGCAGGCGTATTATTCATTACGATGCACGCCGCAAATCCTTGGTCCTATCTGCGACACGTTGAAATTTACGCGCCAAATCCTTGAAGATGAGCTGAATTCGGCTTGCGACAATCCCATCGTCGACCCAGAGACGGAATATGTCTATCATGGCGGCAACTTCCATGGCGACTATATCTCGTTGGAAGAAGACAAGGTGAAAATAGCCTTGGTGCGTCTCGCCATGACTTCGGAGCGTCAGCTCAATTATCTCTTCCACGACCGCATCAACGGCATACTGCCTCCGTTCCTCAATCTTGGCACGCTTGGACTGAATTACGGTATGCAGGCCTGCCAGTTCACAGCCACTTCGACGACTGCTGAATGCCAAACTTTGGCCATGCCCAACTATGTGCACAGCATCCCGAACAACAACGACAACCAGGATATTGTCAGCATGGGTACCAACTCGGCCTTGCTCTGCAAGCAAGTGGTGGAAAACTGCTTCCAAGTTATGGCTATCCAGTACATCGCTTTGGCTCAAGCCACAGACTGCCTCAAGATTGCCGATAAGCTGGCGCCTACCTCGCGTAAGATGTATGACAAAGTGAGAGAAATCATCCCGCTCTTTATCGAGGATACGCCTTTCTACAAGGAAATCGCTGCTGTTGAGAACTATCTGAAAACGAATCCTTTAAAGCTGAAATAATGAAATACGCCCTTGTTACCGGAGCCTCACGTGGCTTGGGCAAAGCCATCGCCATACGCCTTGCCAAAGACGGTTTTGCCGTTCTCATCAACTACCAATCAAACAAGGAAGCCGCTGAAGACACCTTGAAGCAAATTCAGGAAGCAGGTGGGACGGGCGAATTGCTGCCTTTCGATGTTTCCGACCAAAATGCGATTGAAACAGCGTTGGAATCATGGTCGACGAGCCACCCGGACGAATACATTTCCGTTTTGGTTAACAATGCTGGCATCCGACAGGACAACCTCATGATTTTCATGCAGGAAGAACAATGGAACCGCGTGCTTGACACCACATTGAACGGTTTTTTCTACATCACACGCCGCGTTTTGAAGGATATGATGACCCATCGCAGCGGTCGCATCATCAACATGGCTTCGCTTTCAGGTTTGAAAGGTATGCCAGGGCAGACCAATTATTCCGCTGCCAAGGCTGCATTGATTGGCGCAACAAAAGCCCTTGCACAAGAAGTGGCCGCCCGCAAAATCACGGTCAATGCCATTGCCCCTGGATTCATTTCCACTGACATGACCAAAGAGTTGAACGAAGCTGAACTGAAAAAGCTGGTTCCCCTTGGTCGTTTCGGCAAGCCGGAAGAAGTGGCTGCTTTGACGGCGTTCCTTGCTTCTGACGATGCCGCATACATCACTGGACAAGTCATTTCCATCAACGGTGGACTTTATACATAAACCTTGAAACAAAAAAAGAGATGAGTAGAAAAGTAGTCATCACTGGCATGGGCATTTGGTCCTGCTTGGGAAAAAACAAAGAGGAAGTTAAGACGTCATTGCGCGAAGGGAAATCGGGCATAGGCATTGACCCTCAAAGGAATGAATACGGCTACCGATCCCCTTTGACTGGCATAGTCGAGAAACCCGAATTGAAAGGAAAACTTGACCGCAAACTGAGAATGTTCTTGGCCGAAGAAGGCGAATATGCTTACATGGCCACGACAGAAGCCTTCGCACAAGCGGGCATTGATGATGCGTATTTGCTTGAAAACGAAGTTGGTGTGATTTTCGGCAACGACTCGTCGGCAAAAGCAGTCATCGAATCGCACGAAATCGCCAAGGAGAAGAAAGACACGACCTTGATGGGGTCTGCCGCGATTTTCCAGTCGATGAACAGCACGGTGACGATGAACCTTTCCACCATTTTCCACCTGAAAGGCATCAATTTAACGGTCAGTGCGGCTTGTGCTAGCGGCTCGCATTCCATAGGTTTGGGTGCCATGCTCATCCGAAATGGCTTGCAGGACATGGTGCTTTGCGGTGGTGCGCAGGAAACCAATTACCTCTCCATGGCCAGCTTCGACGGCATTAGTGCCTTCTCGACCCGCATTGACGACCCAGCCAAAGCTTCTCGTCCTTTCGACCGCGACCGTGATGGCCTCGTGCCAAGCGGCGGTGCAGCAGCCTTGGTGCTTGAAGATTATGACCATGCTGTGGCTCGTGGTGCCACCATTTTGGCTGAAGTTTGTGGTTATGGTTTTTCCTCGAATGGCGAAAGCCATATCTCACATCCCAGCGAGGAAGGATGTTTCCGTGCCATGTCACGCGCTATGAAAGAAGCTGGTGTTTCTGTAGCCGACATCGATTATGTGAATGCTCACGCTACTTCTACGCCGCAAGGCGACATGTTTGAGGCCATGGCATTGAATAGACTCTTTGGAGAGGCCAAAACGCCGATTTCGTCCACCAAGTCGATGACGGGTCACGAATGCTGGATGGCCGGTGCGAGCGAAATCGTATACTGCATTCTCATGATGCAAGGCGGTTTTATTGCTCCGAATATCAACTTTGAGAATCCAGACGAATACTCGAAAAACCTCAACATTGTCAACAAGACAATGGACAAGAAACTGAATATTGTCCTTTCCAATTCCTTTGGTTTTGGAGGCACAAATAGCGCATTGATAATCAAAAAGTTATAATCTAAAAAATCTATTATCCCATGAAAAAAATTATGTTAATGACATTGGCCGTGCTGTTGAGCGTGTCGGCCATGGCAAAAGTAAAAGTAAAGTCAGGCTCAACAGATTGCTTGAAAGAAAACGCCACCGCCGTAATCGAATTCGACTACAGCGAAGCTACATTTGACGAAGACGAAAGCTACATTACTTGGTGTGGTGAAGATTTTGCCAAGCGTGACAGTCTGTCAACCGCCGATTTCATCGGTTCTTTCAATAGAAACAGCAAAGGCTTGCAAATCAACAATGAAGCCTCTGATGCAAAATATCGCATCGTTGTAAAAGTCGGTGACTGCGACCAAAGTATGGACATGGGCTGCAGCTGGGGTGAAATGAGGTTCAAGTGCAGTGCCATGATTACCATTGTGGAAATTGCCACCAACGAAGTCGTTTGCACCGTGGAAGTTGACGAGGAAGAAGGTCTATGCGACTATGTTCCCAACGACCGCATTGCGTCTTGTTACAGATCCATTGCCAAAGAATTAGCCAAAAAGAAATAATCTCCATGTATCTTACACCTGCATTAAAAGAAGCATATAGTAAGGAGCATTTGACCGCCCGTGAGGCTCAAGCCAAAGCTGAGTGGATTGCTTGGGGACCAATTGTTTTCCAAGTAAGTCGACTGATGAAAAAATTCGGCATTCTGGAACTGTTGCGCAACAGCGACAACGGCATGACAGAGGCTGAAGTGGCCGAGAAAGCCGGCATCAGCGGCTATGCTGCCAAAGTGATGCTGGAGGCGAGCCTGTGCATTGGCACAGTGTTGATTGACCCCGAAACCGACCGCTACACACTGAGCAAGACGGGCTGGTGCTTCATCACCGACCCTGCCACCAATGTGAATACAGAGTTCAACCACGACGTGAACTATGAAGGTTGGTTCTATCTTGAGGAGAGCCTGAAAGAAGGTCGTCCTGCAGGATTGGAGCACTTCGGACCTTGGCCCACGGTGTACGAAGGTCTGTCGCAATTGCCGCCACAAGTGCAAAAAAGCTGGTTCGGCTTCGACCATTTTTACAGCGACAGCTCATTCCAACAGGCGTTGGAGATTGTATTTGCCAACAAACCCAAGACTTTGCTCGACGTGGGCGGCAACACAGGCCGCTGGGCGTTGCAATGCGTGGGATACGATAAGGATGTGCAAGTGACCATTGTGGACTTGCCACAACAATTGGAAATGATGCGCCGCGACACCGCTGGCAAGCCAGGTGCCGATCGCATCAGCGGTTACGGCATGAACCTATTGGACGCCTCACAGCCCTTCCCGACAGACAAACATTACGACGCCATTTGGATGAGCCAGTTCCTCGATTGTTTCGGTGAGGACGAAATCGTGAGCATCGTGAGTCGTGCCGCCAAGATTATGGATGGCAATAGCAGTTTGTACATCATGGAGACGCTTTGGGACCGCCAGCGCTTCGAGCCGGCAGCGTTCTGTCTCACCATGACGAGCCTTTATTTCACCGCCATCGCCAACGGTAACAGCAAGATGTACCACAGCGACGACATGACGCGTTTGGTCGAAAAGGCTGGTTTGAAGGTGGAGATCATTCACGACGGCCTCGGACAAGGTCACAGTATCATGGTATGCAAAAAATAACCGTTGGGGCAGATGCCCTTTCAAAAACAAAAAAAATAAAAAATGGACAGACAAGAAATAGAAGCCAAGGTCAGAGAGTTTCTCATCGAAGACCTTGAGATTGACGAAGAAAAAATCCAGCCGGAAGCTCGCCTGAAAGAAGACATCGGCATCGACAGCCTCGATTTCGTTGACATCGTGGTCATCGTCGAGAAGAAGTTCGGCTTCAAAATCAAGACCGAGGAAATGGCTACAGTGAAGACTTTCAGCCAATTCTGCGACTATATCGAGAAAAAGACAGCCTAAGCTTAGTGGACGAAGCGCTGCAACATAACGAATGGTCGGGCAAGACGGATGGGCAGCCCTGGATGCAACGTGCACTTATCGCAATGTTCCGTGTGCTTCCGTTGGGATTGCTTTATGGCGTGATGGCGTTGGTGGTGCCTTTCTATATGCTTTTCAATAGGAAGGGTTATCAAGCTATGTATCACTTTTTCCGCGAGCAGTTCGGCTATGGTCCGCTGAAGTCGTTTTGGTCAGTCTACCTCAACCATTTCCGCTTCGGGCAGATTATTCTGGACCGTTTCGGAGTATATGCAGGCAAGAAATACCAATTTTGCAACGAAGGCCAGGAATTAATGGACGAATTGGAAACACATTCCGAAGGTTTCGTCTTGTTGAGCAGCCATGTGGGCAACTACGAAATCGCTGGCTATTCATTGAAGCCTAAGCATAAGATAATCAATGCGTTGGTTTATGCAGGCGAGACGGCAACGGTGATGGAAAACAGGCAACGGATATTGTCGCAAAACAACATGAGAATGGTTCCCGTAAAAGAGGACCTTTCACATCTGTTTGCGTTGAACACGGCTTTGGACAACGGCGAGATAGTGAGTATGCCTGCCGATCGTATCTTTGGTTCGCAAAAGAGTGCCGAATGCCAGTTTTTCGGGCAAACGGCACGGTTCCCGTTGGGCAGCTTTGCGATGGCCGTACAGAAAGAAGTGCCTGTTCTGGCTATTTTCGTGATGAAGGAAGGGATGAAGCGTTATCATGCCTTCGTTCGCGAGATTAAGTGCGACAAGACCGCAAGCAAGCGTGGGCAAATGACCCAATTGGCACAAAGTTTCGCTGACAATCTTGAGGAGATCGTGCGTCGTTACCCCACACAATGGTTCAACTATTTTGATTTTTGGAAACAATGAGCAAGTTCGAGGACATACCCATATTGCGCCTGATTCCGCAAAGGCCGCCTTTCGTGATGGTCGACCGCTTGGTCGAACATGACGACACGACCAGCGTGACGGAATTTGAGGTTCGCGAAGACAACATCTTTTTCGAAGACGGTTGTCTGTCGGCATCGGGATTGGTTGAAAACATTGCGCAAACCTGCGCCGCCGATACGGGCATCAAAAACCTGAACAGCGGAACGACGGTAAAGATTGGCGTGATTGGATCCGTCAGCAACTTGAGCATCTTTCGCCTGCCCAAAAATGGTGAAAAACTGACCACGACCATCAAAGTCATCGAGGAGATTTTCCAAATGACGATGGTCGAAGCTACGGTTTGTGTCGGAACGGAGGAATTGGCTCGGGCCAACATGAAAATCGCCTTGACGGACATTGACTCAAAAGACTGATAACCATGAAGAAAGAAACGATATTGTCGGCGACAAAGACCTTTGAGGTGCGCTTCAGCGAGGTGGACTCGATGGGCGTGGTGTGGCATGGCCATTATGCTACGTATTTCGAGGATGCCCGCGAAGAGTTTGGCAGAAAATACGACTTGGGCTATCTGATGATGTACGACAAGGGGTATTTCGAGCCATTGGTGGAGTTGACCTTCAAATACAAGAAACCCTTGATTTACGGCATGTCGCCTGAAATTTATATCGTTTACCGTCCTTGCGATGCGGCGAAAATCATCTTCGACTACGAAATCCGCGACCCAAAAACAAAGGAAATCTTTGCAACGGGGCATTCGGAGCAGGTCTTCATGGATAAAACCAACTATCAAATGGTGCTTTATGCCCCTGATTTTTATGAGGAATGGAAACGCAGATGGGAGGTAAACCAATGATTGTCAGGATTGCGGATAATATCATCTCTCCCCTTGGGCTGACAGCTTCGGAAAACTATGAAGCGGTGAAAGCGGGTCGGTCGGCACTGAAACGCCACGATGGGCTATGGAATTTGCCTGAGCCTTTCACAGCCTCGCTGATGGAGCGGGAGAAGATAGAAAACATTTTTTCGGAATTGGCTGACAATAAGAAATATACATTCTTCGAAAAGATGATCATCCTCTCAGCTTCCAGAGCAATTGCCGCAGCTGGGATTGACGCGGCTTCTGACAAAGTGCTTTTCATCCTTTCGACGACCAAAGGCAATGTGTTTTTACTCGACAAGCGCGAAAAAGGTTTTCCGCAAGAACGAGTGCTTTTGGGACAAGCCGCCCGCCAAATGACGGACTTTTTCCATAATTCCAATTCGCCTATTGTGGTTTCAAACGCTTGTATTTCAGGTGTTTGTGCGCAGATTGAAGCCATGAGGAACTTGGAAAGCGGCGATTATGACTATGTCGTCACGGTGGGTGCCGATGTGCAGTCGGCGTTCATCGTGTCGGGCTTCCAGTCGTTCAAGGCCTTGTCGGTGGAGAGATGCAAACCATTCGATGCCAACCGTTGCGGCCTGAATTTGGGCGATGCAGCGGCAACCCTCATTTATACCCGCAAGGACAAAGTCAATGAAAATGATTGGGTAGCTTGTCGCGGTGCCATCCGCAACGATGCCAACCACATCAGCGGACCGTCGCGCACGGGTGAAGGCAGCTACAGAGCCTTGAAAGTCGCTCTTGGAAACATGGAACCTGAAAAAGTGGCTTTCGTCAACACGCACGGAACCGCCACTTTATATAATGATGAGATGGAATCCTTTGCCATTGAGCGGGCCGGACTTTCGCAAGTTCCCGTCAACGGTTTGAAAGGCTATTACGGTCACACAATGGGTGCCGCTGGTATAATGGAAACGATTCTCTCCATGAAAGCCATCGACGACCACAACATATTGGCTACCAAAGGTTTTGAAACCTTGGGCGTGACCCATCCTTTGATACTTTCCAACCAAAACCATCCCACAGAAAAACGCGCTTTCCTCAAATTACTTTCAGGCTTTGGCGGTTGCAATGCGGCTTTGCTTGTGGCGAAAGGAGGTGAGTCATGCTGAAACAGTTGGTTCATATCACACCAAATACAGTGGTGGTCAATGGTAAGGAATTGGCGCATCAGGAAACCGGTGCCGCCATGCTGACGGAACTTTATCGCGCCTATGTGGGCGACTATCCGAAGTTCTTCAAGATGGACACCTTGAGCAAGTTGGGTTTTGTGGCTTCTGAGTTGCTGTTGCAGGCCGAAGATGCTGAACGTTTTGTTCCTCGCGAGGACCGTGCCGTGGTATTCTTCAACCGCAGCGCATCATTGGAGGCCGACACCGCTTATCAGGCGACGATACAAGACCCCGCGAATTTCTTCCCCAGTCCAGCGGCGTTTGTCTACACTTTGCCCAACATCGTGACAGGCGAAATCGCCATCCGCAACAAATACTTCGGCGAGACTTCGTTTATCGTCTTGGACCAATATGACGAGAAAATTATGGCACGACAATTGCAGAATGCCTTCCTCGACCCGATGACAAAAAGCATCCTTGGCGGCTGGGTTGACTGTGTCGATGAGGAACACTTTGAGGCTAAGGTGATCATTATGGAGAAACCAAGTGAATTGCCCCACGCCGTCTTGTTTCAAGAAACAATACAAAGATTCAACAATAAATTCAACATACAACAATTAAACAATAACACTATGGAAGAACTGATTTACACCCTGAAACAACAAATCATCGAGGCCCTGAACCTCGAAGACATGACACCTGAAGACATCGACGAGAACGCCTCGCTGTTTGGCGAAGGCCTTGGCCTCGACTCCATTGATGCTTTGGAGCTTATCGTGCTGATGGAGAAGAACTACGGCATCAAGCTGCAAGACCCCTCGCAGGGCAAGGAAATCTTCAAGTCGGTGAAGGTGATGGCTGAATACATTCAGAAGAACCGCACCAAATAAACGATGAAGCCGATTCTAATCACGGGCACGGGTGTCGTGTCGGCGATAGGTCTTGGCAAGGCGGAGACTTTGTCCGCTTTGTTGGAGAACCGTTCCGGCGTGGGACCTTTGGTTTACCTGAAAACGGAGCACAAGGAGTTTCCTGTCGGGGAGGTGAAAATGACCGACGCGGAGATGGCTGAGCGTTTGGGTATCCCCAAGGGTGCCGTCACAACACGTACCGCCCTGATGGGCATGTTGGCCCTTGGTGAAGCCTTGGAAGACGCCGCCTTGACGCCCGACATGCTGCCCAAAGTAGGCTTTATTTCGGGTACCACGGTGGGCGGCATGGACATGAGCGAGCAGTTCTATCTCGATTATGTCAACGGTGAGGCGCACAGTGAATACATCTCCGTCCACGACTGCGGCAGTTGCTCTGAGATGACAGCCAACCATTTTGGCAAGTTCGCCTTCGCGACGACGCTCTCCACAGCCTGCTCTTCGGCGGCCAATGCCATCATCTTGGGAGCCAACATGATACGCTGTGGAGAAGCGGATATCGTTGTGGTGGGTGGCAGCGAATGTATCACAAAGTTCCACCTCAACGGCTTCAATTCGTTGATGATTCTTGACACCGAGCCTTGTCGACCCTTCGATGCAACGCGTCATGGCTTGAATTTGGGTGAAGGTGCGGCCTATTTGGTGCTTGAAAGCGAAGAAAGCGCGAAACGGCGTGGTGTGAAAGCACAGGCTGTGCTTTCGGGATACGGCAACGCTTGTGATGCCTTCCACCAAACTGCTTCGTCTCCCGACGGTGAAGGGGCTTATCGTGCGATGAAAGAAGCTTTGCAAGTCGCAGGTTTGCAAACCTCAGATATTGACTACATCAACGCACACGGAACAGGAACGCCCAATAACGACGCCAGCGAAAGCCAAGCCATGAAACGACTGTTCGGTGAAAACGTGCCACCGATGTCATCCACGAAACCCTTCACGGGACATACCACCAGTGCGTCAGGTTCCATTGAAGCGGTGTTCTGCATCATGGCTTTGCAACATGGCTTCTTGCCGGTCAACCTCAATTGGTCACAGCCGATGGAAGATGGCGTGATACCCGTTTCGCAACCGACCCAAAAGGAACTGAGACATGTGCTGTGCAATGCCTTCGGCTTTGGCGGCAACGACTCTTCACTCTTACTTTCAAAACTCGAAATGTGATGGAAAACAAGGATTTATATGTTTTGTCGGCCAAGCAAGTCTCTATCCAACAGCCTTTGGATGAGTCATGGATGCAAGACCCGATTACTTATGCAGAGCCATACGTCCGTTCCATCGACCCGAGTTTTAAGGACTATGTTTCGCCCATTGAGGCACGTCGCATGGGAAAAATCCTGAAACGCGCCTTGGCCACTTCCAAGGAGGCTATCAAGGCTTCGGGTTTGGAATCGGTGGATGCCATTGTCACAGGGACGGGCTACGGCTGCATCGAAAACACGGAGTTTTTCTTGGATGCACTCTCCAACGAAGGCGAACAACTGCTGAAACCAACATATTTCATGCAGTCAACGCACAACACCATCAGCTCGTTGGTGGCCATCCAGACCAAGAATCACGGCTACAACGCCACCTACGCCCACAAAGGCATTTCGTTCGACAGCGCCTTGCAGGATGCTTGGATGCAGTTCCGCTTGGGAAAAATCAACTCCGCTTTGGTGGGTGGTCACGATGAGATGACGCCGACTTTCTACAAAATCCTGAGAAAAGGCGGCGTAATGGGTCTTGACGACGAAATGTGCGGCGAGGCGGCGGTTTCGGTGGTGCTGGGAAGGCAAAGCGAAGGCGCTTTGTGCCGACTTACAGGCTTCAAGATGCTGCATCAACCCTCCATGAACTCGTTGATGGATTCTGTGACCACGATGTTGCAGACGGTTGGAAAGAGTCTTTCTGACATCGATTATGTCTTGACAGGCATCAGCGGCAACCACCAAAGCGACTCGGACTATCTGTCGGAGTGCAAGACCCTGTTCGGCGGCAAGACTTTGTTGAAGTTCAAGCATTTGTTTGGCGAGAGTTTCACCGCTTCTGGCATCGGATTCTATGTGGCGGCGCAATGCCTGAAAGCCGGTTTCGTGCCTGCTTCGCTATTTGTCGATCAGGAGAGAATCACGGACAAGCGGCCTTCTTGCATTTTGCTTTACAACCATTCTGACGGAAAGAATTGTTCATTAACTTTATTGGAGGCTTGAGTCATGTGGAAAATATTGGGTTTGGTTGCGATGCAAACGCTCTTTCTTTCGGGAGGCCAGGTGTTTCTCAAGTTGGCCATGGAAAAATTGGGCAAGTTCGAGTGGACTTGGGCGTATTTCAAGACCGTGCTCACCGATTGGTGGCTCTTGGCTTGTGGCATTAGTTTCGGTGTTGCCACGGTGCTTTGGCTCTATATCCTGAAGAAGTTCCCGTTCAGCCAAGCCTATCCGCTGACCAGCCTTTCCTTTGTCTTCGGCATGATAGCCGCGTGGCTCGTCTTTGGCGAGAGCATTCCTTTTTCGCGTTGGATTGGCCTGATTCTTGTAGTGTTGGGGTGTTTCCTAATCATGAAATGAGATGAAAAAAGTATTGCTATCCTTTCTGTTTGCTATCGTAGGCGGTTTTGCCTTTGCGCAAACACAACTGACTGAAAGTCAAAGTCAAGAGGTGATGTCAACCCTGACACAAACAGCGGCATCCATGCAAACCATGCAATGCCGTTTTGTGCAGACCAAAACCATGGCGATGCTTGCCGAACCGTCGGTTTCGGAGGGCACGATGGCGTATGTTACGCCCGACAAGATGCGATGGGAATATGTCCAACCTTATTCTTTTGCATTGATTGTCAAAGGAGAACAGATTATTCGCATTACCGATGGCAAAGCAGAGACAATTGATCCCAAACAAGGCCGGATGTATAAAGGCATGTCCGACCTCATCATGGGTAGTGCATCGGGAAAGAAATTGTTCGACACTTCGGTTTTCGACGTGAAAATGTTCGATAACGGAGAAATGTGGCTTGCCGAAATGGAGCCTTTGCGCAAGGACATGAAGCGCATGTTCGCCAAGTTGGTGTTCCGTTTCTCGAAAAAGACTAATGTCATCAGCAGCGTCGATTTCATCGAACCCAAGGGCGATGTTACCTCGATTCGGTTTGAGGGTTTACAAGTGAATAAAACAATCGATGAAAGTGTTTTCAAAGAATAAAAATTGTTGAAAATGAGCTTCTTGGATAATTTTTTCATAATCAAATCGATAGTGGAGAAGGAAAGCGGCTTTGAAGCTGTTTTGCAGTGCAATCCTGCCCATCCGGTCTACCAGTCGCATTTTCCTGACAACCCGATTACTCCAGGGGCTTGTCTGCTGCAAACAACAGGCGTGTTGCTTCAGCAGAAATTGGGCCGGCCGCTGTATCTGAAATCATCCAAGAGCATCAAATACCTTTCCATCCTGATTCCCGCCGAGGGTAAGGAAGTCAAGTTCTGTTTTTCGCATATTGATGAAGGCGAGGCGGAGTGCAAGACGCAAGTCGTCATCGCCGATGAAAGCACCGTTTTCACGAAGATGTCACTGGTTTTCAGCTATGAGCAAAATGGATGCCTCTGACATACAAGCGACAATGCGACAACAAAAAGTCTGCGCGGTGCTGCCAACCTACAACAATGGCGGCACCTTGCGTGACGTTGTGGAGCGCGTGTTGGCCTATTGTGACGATGTCATCGTAGTCAACGACGGCTGCACCGACAATTCGGCTGAGATTTTGGCTTCGTTCGGCGGACGCATCACGGTGGTCGACTATGGCAAAAACCGTGGAAAAGGCTATGCGTTGAAACAAGGCTTCAAAAAAACCAAAGCCTTGGGCTTCGACTACGCGCTCACTATCGACACCGACGGACAACATTTTCCCGAGGACATTCCAGTGTTTGTCAAGGCATTGGAGCAACATCCCGAGGCTTTGATTGTAGGCAGTCGCAACTTGAATCAGGAAAACATGCCAGGCGGCAATACCTTTGCCAACAAGTTTTCCAACTTTTGGTTCAAAGTTCAAACTGGTATTAATCTACCTGATACACAGACGGGTTACAGGCTTTATCCCTTGCAACACATTCCGCGTATTTTTACCTCGCGCTATGAGGCTGAGTTGGCGCTGTTGGTTTTTTCCGCATGGCGTGGCATCGATTTGATTCCCGTCAAAATCAACGTGTTCTATCCGAAAGGCGAGGAGCGCGTCACGCATTTTCGTCCGTTTTGGGATTTCTTCCGCATCAGTCTGTTAAACACGGCATTGTGCATTGGGGCGATTTTCTACGGCCTGCCTTCACGACTCATCCATAGAATGACAAGGAGGAAGAAAGCATGAACAAGTTTTTTCTTTCCATATACGACCGCCTGTCGCGCAACAAACCGCTTTCAATAGCTTTGCTGTTGGTTATCACGTCGTTGTGTGTGTTTTCGGCCTTACGTTTGGACTATAAGGAAAACATTGCCGACTTTTTGCCCACTGACCCTGACAAAGAACGCTACACCTCGGTTTACAACGATTTGGGAGACCAAGGCCAAGTGACCCTCATTTTTGCCGCCGACACCACAAAACTTGATGATGACGAGGCGATGGACGCTTTGATGGATGCCATGGACGCTTTTGAGAGCCATTGGAAAGAATGTGATACTGCTTTGTTAATCAGTGATTTGCAATGCCGCGTGGATGGCAGTCAGGTTTTCGATGCCATGGATTTCATCCGCGAAAACCAGCCGCTCTTTTTGACGGAGGAAGATTATCGCCGCATGGATTCCCTTTTGGCCGAGCCTGATTACATAGCCACTTGTGTAGGCAATATCAAGCGCATTTTGGCCATGCCTACGACTAGTTTTGTCGTTGATGGTGTGAAAGCCGACCCGCTCAATCTCTATTCGCCCACTTTGCAGCGACTCAATGCCCTCAACCCGACGCAAGGCTATCGTTTGGAGGACGAATACCTTTTTAATGAGCGTGGTGACAAAGCTTTTGCTTTCTTCTCTTCGCCGTTTTCGGGCAGCGACACAAAAAACAATGCACTGTTGGTCAATCTGTTGGACAAGGTCATTAAGCAAACAGAAAGCGAGAATCCTGACATTCAGGTTTCGGCTGTAGGAGCACCCGTCATCGCGGTCACCAATGCACAACAAATCAAAAAGGACAGCTTCTTTTCCATTTCTTTGGCTCTCGTGCTGATTTTTGGCATTTTGATGTTCACCATGGCCCGCAAGCGCAATTTGCTTTGGCTCGGCATTGCCATCCTTTTTGGCTGGATTTTTGCCTTGGCCATCATTGCGTTGTTCAAGGACAGCATTTCCATCATTGTGGTCGGCATCGGCTCGGTCATCGTGGGCATTGCGGTCAATTATCCGCTGCATTATCTTGACCACATCAAGCAGGAACCCAACAAACGCGAGGCCTTGAAAGACGTTATCCAGCCTTTGATTATCGGCAACCTCACCACAGTGGCGGCTTTTGCCTGCCTCGTTTTCGTGAAGGCGGAAGCCATGCGTGACTTGGGAATTTTCGGCGCCTTGACCCTTGTGGGCACCATCCTTTTTGTGATGGTTTTCTTGCCTTTGTTTGCTGTTGTGCCAAAGAAAACCAAGAAACTGTTTGTCGACAGCGGCAAGGCACCTTCCGAGACATGGCGAAAAATCAAGTTATACGCTTTTTGGCCGTTGGTCATTATCACGCTGATACTCAGTTATTACAGTCAAGAAACACTGTTTGATGCGGATTTGCACAACATCAACTATATGACGGCCAAACAGAAAGAGGATTTGGCCCTGTTGAGTGAGTCGCTGCAAAAGGAAGGCGAAACGGATTTGATTTACGTGGTTTCGGAAGCCACTGATTTTCAGGATGCTTTAAAACAGAACGAGACTTTCATGGTTGATAACAAGGCTTTGTTTTCCGACAAGGCGACGATTTCAGGTTTGAAGGGTTTGTTGCCTTCCGTGGAGTGTCAGGCGAAATCGATAGAGCAATGGAAAACTTTCT
>Ga0265298_10000594_pt1 | contig 53790 bp, 44 predicted proteins | sample AusTroGonzalo_MG_3_FD_193486 | JGI IMG/M metagenome (GOLD analysis project Ga0265298, IMG submission 193486) | Bovine rumen microbial communities from tropical cattle in Woodstock, Queensland, Australia - Gonzalo_01 | ecosystem: Host-associated > Mammals > Digestive system > Stomach > Rumen ... | reverse complement strand
AAAGATACAAAAATCTTTGACACGACGAAGCCCTGGCTCGCCAAAGTCAGGGCTTTTTTAGCAAAAAAAGAGGGTGCGTGACTTTTGACACACCCTCTTGGGTACTTGAGTTGGCGAGTGTCTATTTGCCGGTTTTGGGTTTGAGCTTCAGAAGCTCATCTCGCTTCTGTGGTGTGATTTGTACTACAGGCAGATGCTCACCTGCCAGAACCTTCACATAATCATAATACTGAGCATAAATCTCCTCTCTCCCTTTTCTCGTGTAAATAGATACTACCGCTCCACCTTGGATATGTGAACCGATTTTGAGTGTGGAGGCCTGGTCATGTAAAAAAGACATGATTGCATCCTTGTTTTCACGTGAGACTGGAATATCTTGTACATGAAAAACCCCATTGATGCCCTGGATTTTGTAGCCATGCCGGAAAAACGGACAAATGCACAACCCGCAGGCAATAATAACTATACCGATGGCTCGCCATTCGGGACCGAAGGGCAACATTACACAACCCGCTGTCAGCACAAGAGCCAATATCAGAAGGTCGGTGAGCACATATACATTTCTAACTTCTGACTTTTTCATAGTTTCTCCATCAGCTTTTGTGCGGCATTGGCCGGCAGTTCCATTATTTCCGTAAACTTCTGATAACTCATCTCTTGGAAGGTAAATAGCTGGGCGTATGCCACATTGTCGCGTTTGCTGTACCAGACCTCCAATAGGATACTGCCCCCGTCATTGCCGGTAATCATTTCAAAATCTGAAGATTGTCCGTTTAGAAAATGCAAGACCGAATCCTGACATTTGCGGCTGAGCTCCAAACTCTTATGCTTCAAAATAGCTCCACTATTCTCATGTTTATAACCCGATTTGTAGAATATCAGAAGCAGGAAACCGCAAATGAAGAGCAAGGCACCCACCCCTTTGTTGACGAAAAACAGCCCGATACCAGCTACTATGAAGACACCGGAAATGCAGAGATCCATGATTGTGTGGACCTTGTTGATTTTATTATCCATTTTTTATTAATTTGATTATTAAATACTTATAATGATTTATTAACCCCAATAGGACAAATGAGCCCCATAAGGGAAGAGCACACTTTGAGGATGTGCATGAAAAAGAAATAACAGAAAGAGTCTAAATCCGAATGCGGCGGATGGCATACAGATACCTGTCCGCAGAAAGGATTCCGGAAACTGTAGTGAAATTGACAATCAGAAACGGGTGATGTAGCCCGTCGATAATTTTGCCGTCTTTTATCAGGCGATAGGCCGACTTAATGTGCGACAGCGTGCGGAAATTGCTGTGCTGCGTGCGCACATGAACGGGCGCACCGCCTTCATTGCCAAGGCAGACCAGACTTTGGGCGGAAGAAAGGAGCAAATCCTTATTGGGTAGCCGGTCGGAAGTGATTTTTTCGGAATCAGGCTGGGTGATGTCGGACGCTGTTTGCTTTGGTGCATCGCTTTCGGATGCCCTGATGTCCATTGGCATCAGTATCCAGACAATAGCAAGTATGTAGAGTAATCTTTTCACCTTGATTCAGAATGGGTTGTAGTGTAGAAAAATCTATGATTCTATGTTTTCTTCCCCGTCAACAACTGCTGGATTTCGTTCAGCTTCATGAGGGCCTCCACGGGTGTGAGGCTGTTGATGTTCAGTCCGACAATCAGATCCTTCACCTCTAACAAAAGCGGGTCGTCCAGGTTGATGAAACTGAGTTGGTAACCAGGGGTCGATTTTTCAATGAGACTCTTTTCGCCGCTGGCGTTGTTGCGCGAGGTTTCCAACTGCTTGAGGATTTCGTTGGCGCGCTTGAGTACCTGCGCGGGCATGCCGGCCATGCGGGCCACATGAATACCAAAACTGTGCTCGCTTCCACCGGGTTCCAATTTTCTCATAAAGAAGACCTTATTGTCGATTTCCTTCACAGAGACGTGGTAATTCTTGATGCGGTGGAACTGCGCTGCCATGTCGTTGAGTTCGTGGTAGTGCGTGGCAAAGAGCACCTTGGCGCGGTGGTATGGATTTTCGTGCAGATACTCGGCGATGGACCAGGCGATGGACACGCCGTCGTATGTGCTGGTGCCGCGCCCGATTTCGTCCAGCAAGATCAGACTCCGGCTGGAGATGTTGTTCAGGATGCTGGCCGTTTCGTTCATCTCCACCATAAATGTGGATTCGCCGGTGGAAATGTTGTCCGATGCGCCCACACGAGTGAAAACCTTATCTACAATGCCGATTTCCGCGCTCTTGGCCGGCACAAAACAGCCCATCTGGCCCATCAGCACAATGAGGGCGGTCTGCCTCAGCAATGCCGATTTACCCGACATGTTAGGTCCTGTTATGATGATGATTTGCTGCTTGTCGTTGTCTAACTGCACATCGTTGGCAATATAGACTTCGCCCGGAGGCAGTTGCTTCTCAATCACTGGATGCCGTCCCTCCTTGATTTTCAACGAGGTGCCCTCCGTGATTTTCGGTTTGGCGTAGCGGTTCTCTTTCGACACGCAGGCAAAACAGAGCAGCACATCCAGCCGGGCGGCCAGCCGTGCGTCCAGTTGGATGAGGTTTATATAATCCAACAAGCTGATTAACAAATCATTATACAAGCGTGCTTCAATTTCCAACATGCGGTCTTGCGCACCCAAAATTTTGGCTTCCAGTTCCTTAAGTTCTTCCGTGATGTACCGTTCGCCGTTGGTGAGGGTCTGCTTGCGCGTCCACTCTGCCGGCACTTTGTCCTTGTGCACATTGGTGACCTCCAGATAATAGCCGAATACATTGTTGAATCCGATTTTGAGTGAGGTGATACCGGTTCTTTCGGCTTCCCTCCGCTGAATGTCGGCCAGCACTTCTTTGCTGTTGGTGGCCAAGGCAAACAGGTCGTCCAGTTCCTGGTCCACGCCACGGTTGAATACGCCGCCCTTGCTGACCACCACCGGCGGGTCGTCCTGAATCTCTTTCTCAATGCGGGTGCACACCGACAGGCAGGGGTTGAACTGCTCGGCAATCTTGGCCAGGGCAGGGTGGTCGGCTTGCTGGCAGTAGGCCTGCATCTTCTCGATGGAACGCAACGCGCGTGCCAGTTGCAGCACCTCGCGCGGGTTTATCTTGCCCGTGGCAATCTTCGACACCATGCGCTCCAAGTCGCCCATGCGTTTGAGCGTGCCCAAGAGGTCATCGGCAAGTTGCTCGTTTTTAATCAGATACTCCACAATGGAGAGTCGTTCGTCAATGAGCACTTTCTCCTTCAGTGGCATGAGCATCCACTTGCGAAGCATACGCGAGCCCATGGGCGTTTGCGTCTGATCCAGCACCTGCAGCAGGGTCACGGCGTTCTCGTTGGGCGAGTGCACCAGTTCCAAGTTGCGGATGGTGAAGCGGTCGAGCCACACATAGTGCTCCTCTTCAATGCGGTTTATCTTGTTGATATGCTGGATTCTATGATTTTGAGTCTCATAGAGATAATGCAGCGCGGCTCCGGCGGCAATGATGCCGTTGGGCAGATTGTCCACGCCGAATCCCTTCAAGGATGTGGTCTGGAAATGCTTGGTCAGCAGTTCGTTGGCAAAATCGGTCATGAAAACCCAGTCATCCAAAGTGGAAAGCAGCATTTTCTCTCCAAAGTGTTCGCGGAAAGCGGCCGATTTGCCCTTTTGGATGACCAGCTCCGAGGGTTTGAAGTTCTGGAAGAGTTTGTCGATGTAGTCGTAATCGCCTTCGGCCACGTAAAACTCGCCAGTGGAGATGTCCACAAATGCGATGCCACAGATTTTCTCGGTAAACTGGATGGCGGCGAGGAAGTTGTTCTCGCGCTGTTCCAGCACTTTGTCGTTGACGGACACGCCGGGCGTCACCATTTCGGTGATACCGCGCTTGACGAGGGTCTTGGTGAGTTTGGGGTCTTCCAGTTGCTCGCAGATGGCTACGCGCAGGCCCGCGCGCACGAGCTTGGGCAGATACACGTCCAAGGCATGGTGAGGGAAGCCGGCTAATTCGGTCTGTGTCAATCCTTTGCCATGCTTTGTGAGCGTGATGCCCAGCACTTTGGATGAGGTGATGGCATCTTCCCCGTAAGTCTCGTAGAAGTCGCCCACCCGGAACAATAGGATAGCGTCAGGGTGCTGTGCCTTGAACTTGTTGTATTGTCTCATTAAGGGGGTTTCTGCCGACTTTTCCATAGTGCTTGTTTTGGGAACGCAAAAGTACAAAAAAAGCGGTATCTTTGCACCCTGTAAATCTCGGAATATGCAAGGGAAAGTCATCATTGTATCCGCCCCGTCAGGCGCCGGCAAAACCTCCATCGTCCGCCATCTGTTGGATGCCGTGCCGGAACTCAAATTCTCCATTTCGGCCACTACTCGCAACAAGCGCGACTATGAGGTGGATGGCAAAGACTACTATTTCATCACCCCGGAACAGTTTAAGGAGCGCCTTGCCAACGACGAGTTTCTGGAGTGGCAGGAGGTTTATAAGGACCAGTTCTATGGCTCGCTGAAATGCGAAGTGGAACGTATCTGGAAGAATGGGGGAACGGTGATTTTTGATGTGGATGTGTTAGGAGGTTTGAATATCAAGAAGTTCTATGGCGATAAGGCTTTGGCTGTCTTCATTGAACCGCCTACATTGGAAGAGTTGTGTAATCGGTTGAAGAACCGTGGCACGGAGACGGAAGAGTCGCTGAAAAAACGGTTGGACAAGGCGGAATACGAGATCTCTTTCGCCAACCAGTTTGACAAGATAGTGCTGAATGACGATTTGAAGGCCGCCCAGCAGGAGATGATTGGCTTGGTACGTGATTTTTTGGAGAAAAAATGAAAAGGATAGCCATTATCGGTGCCGGAGCTTCGGGACTGTTTCTGGCCAAGAAATGGTCGGGAAGAGAGGGGGGTGAGGTTTACGTGTTTGAGCGTAGCCGACAGGTGGGCACCAAGTTACGAGCATCCGGTGGCGGCAAGTGCAATCTCTTCAATACCAGTGTATTGTCAGCTTGTTATAACCATCCTGAATTCGCAAGCAAACTGTTGGAGAAGGTCTCCCCGCAGCGGTTGTGGCATGAATTTGAAGAGATGGGTCTGCAAATGGTGGCCGATGAGGAGGGTCGCGTATATCCGCTTTCGCAATTTTCCCAAACCGTGGTGGATGTCCTTTCCGCGAATTTGGAGGAGAATATCCATTTTGAGATTGGGTATGAGGTGAGAAAGGTCTTTTCGCAGGATGGTTTATGGCGTATAAATGATTATCCGGTGCCCTTTGACAAAGTAGTGTTTGCTTCCGGCACCCCAGCCAATATGATTCCGAGGAATCGGAAGGATTACAATGACTATTTAAAGGATTTTAACATAACGGTAAATGCATTCCAACCTTCGCTGGTGGGATTTGTCATTAAAGATTATCCCAAAAAACTCTCTGGCTGTCGCGTGAAAGTAATTGCATCCCTGTATCAGGGTGAAAAATTAATCCATAGTGAACCTGGCGAGGTGACGTTTAAGGATGACGGTATTTCCGGAATTGTGATTCTCAATTTGTCGGCTTATTACAATCGTTTGAAAGATAAGAGTGGTTGTTTTGTGGAGCTGAATTTCCTGTATGCGAATCCCGATTACGATGTGCAGGCTCATCTCCGCAAGTATCATTCATTGAGAGGTTTGCTGCATCCGAAATTGAATGCGTTGTATGAGCGTGAGCCATTTGATGTTAAAAAATTCAAAATGGAAATAGAAGGCCTGTACGATTTGGCCTTCGCCCAAGTGTGCCATGGCGGCATTGCCTTGGATGAGGTGGACGACCGTTTCGCCTTGAAGAAATATCCGGGCATCTATGTCACGGGCGAGATGCTGGACTTGGATGGCATTTGCGGCGGCTATAATCTCTTTTTTGCATTTGCTTCAGCGCTACTCGTAGCGGAAGGGTGACAAAAGGACTTATAACCGTTAAGTGTAAACATATTACAAATTATTAAATTTATCAACTATGAGTAACATTAAATTATTTCAAGACAAGAAAATTCGTTCCATTTGGAACGAAGAAGAAGAACAGTGGTATTTTTCTGTAGTGGATGTAGTTGCGGCATTAACGGACAGTGTTAATCCTACCGACTATCTAAAAAAATCCGTAAAAGGGATGATGTTTTGGCTGATTACATAGGGACAAATTGTCCCCAGGTAGATATGTTGACCGAAACAGGGAAGAGAAGGAAAACGCTGGCCGCTAATGTCAAAGGACTCATCCGTATCATTCAATCTATTCCTTCACCCAAAGCGGAGCCATTCAAACTTTGACTTTCCCAAGTGGGCTATGAAAGATTACAAGAAATTGAGAATCCGGAGTTGGCACAGGAACGTATGAAAGTATTGTATGAGAAGAAAGGGTATCCGAAAGATTGGATTGACAAGCGGCTGCGTGGTATTGCTATACGTCAGAATTTAGGGTTAACGTTGGAGGTTCCGCTTCAACGCTGTCGCGTTTCGCGGAATGGTGGTGGCAGGCTGTAGGTCTGCCGGGTTTGGTAAATTAAAAAAAAATGTATATTTGCACCGTTGTTCCGTCTAGAGGCGGGCAACGGATTTTTTTATTGAAAAGAAAGCGAGTTTTCGCTTATCCGTCTCGGTAAACCTGGACAGTTTAGATGTTAGTACGGATATCGGAAATCAAGCTTGCCTACGAAGTGTTTAATTGCCGACTAGGTGGGGCTTGTTCTTCAGTATCTTACTAACAGGGAGTCCAGCCCTACCGGGAGGATGCTGTCGGATAACGGCTCCACTTTCTTTGTGCTTTGTTCTGTATGAACGAATTTTTGGCAGTTAAACATAAAAAGAAGATGAAAAAGAACATATTATCATCAATATTTCAATATTATTAAATCCAAATCACACATGAAAAAATTTTTCTTTTTTATTGTAATGAGTCTGCTTTGCTCTTGCGTCATGGCGCAAAGCAGTGTGACGTTGACATTTACTTGTCGAAGTGATAGCGGTGCCTATGTCCAGCCCGATTACATCATCATTAAAAATCTGACCCAAAATTGGTCGGACACTATCTATTTTCCGGATACGGTTTACACACTGGATCTGACTACAGGTATTGGTTCATACAGTAATACAAGCCTAACATCCCAAGTGGTTCCCAATCCTTTCAGTGGTACATCTATGGTTAACCTGAGTTTGCCTGAGCAAGGTTTGGTGTCTGTTGAGGTTGCGGATATGATTGGACGTATTGTTGCGTCAAATAAATACCAAATCCAAACGCCGGGTTTGCATCAATATCGTGTCACATTGCACAACCCTGGCACTTATATTCTCAAAGCTCGGCAAAATGGAAAGACCACATCAGTCAAGATGTTGAATCAGAATGATGGGGGACGCGATGCTGTGGAATATGTCGGTGTTATTTCAGATATATCAAAAGGCGGAGTTGCTGGACCGAAATCCATGAAATTCGATTCTCTTAACTGTACCTATGCTGGTGATCAAATGAGTTATGTGGGCTATATACACAGACATGCAAGTGCAGAAATTTTGCAAGAAATAAATAACAGTGAGACGTTGACGTTGATTTTCAATAGTGATGGTCTGCCTTGTAATGGTGCCGCCACAGTGTCTGATATTGATGGCAATGTCTATAATACGGTTCAGATAGGGACCCAATGTTGGATGAATGAAAACCTCCGTGTCACGCATTATGCGGACAATACAGAGATTCCTGTTGGCGGTAATGGAGGGTATGACTCCCCGTATCGTTATATTCCGGGCAATGAAAGTAATGTTGCCGCGTATGGTTATTTATACAATTGGCCTGCTGTAATGCGTGGAGCTACATCCAGCGGCAATGGGTTGCAAGGTGTGTGTCCAAACGGTTGGTATGTGCCGAGTAATGAGGATTGGTTGCAACTTGTTAATTATGTGGGAGGTATTGATGAAAGCATCTGTGACGGTGATAATTCACACATCGCCAAGGCGTTGGCTGCCGCTATCGGTTGGGAGAACAGTGGGACACCATGTGCGCCAGGTAACGACCTTTCCATGAACAATGTTTCTGGGTTTGCGGCTTTGCCAGCTGGCCGATATGGAGATATGTTCGGCTTTTTTGGCGAATCCACCTATTTCTGGAGTTCTACGGCTCACGATAATTTTAATGCGAAATATGTCAGTGTGTATCACAATAGGGAGAATGTGGTGAACTCTTCTTTCGACAAGTCTTACGGTTTTTCAGTCCGGTGCCTGCGCGGTATTACAGCACCCACAGTTATTACTGATTCAGCTTTTCAAACCACTGACTCAAGCGCGGTTTGTATTGGTCGCGTTGCTGCTAATGGCGGAGATTCTGTGACTGTACGCGGAGCTTGCTGGAATACGACTCCCAACCCAACTACGGCCGACAACTACATCGTGGATACCACTGGTGTTGATATATACCAGGTCATCCTTACAGATATGACACCGGCAACAACGTATTATGTGCGCGCATTTGCCGCTAACAGTGTGGATACCTCTTACGGCAATGAAGTCAGCTTTACTACTGCAGCCGCTTCTGTGGGTCAGGATGGTCGCCCTTGTTTCGGTATGCCGACGGTGAGTGATACCGATGGCAATATTTATAATACGGTCCGAATTGGTCAGCAATGTTGGATGAAAGAGAACTTGCGGACCACAAAGTATGCAGATGGTACGAATATAATTTTAGGTTCTTCCCCATCCACCGCGACGGCATATCGCTACTATCCGAATAATGACACTTCTGTCGTAGCTGCGTACGGTTTCCTTTATAACTGGCGTGCGGTAATGAGGGATTCTTCTGCAAGCAATACCAATCCGAGCGGTGTTCAGGGAATCTGTCCCAACGGTTGGCATGTGCCGAGCAATGCGGAATGGATCCAGCTGACTGATTATGTTAGTGCTCAGAATCTTTACACCTGTGGTGATAATAGCACTAATATTGCCAGGGTCTTGGCAGCAACCACTGGATGGAATGCCAGCGATACTGCCTGTTCGGTGGGCGAGATGTTAGCCACCAACAATGCCACGGGATTTTCTGCTCTTCCCGCTGGAAATTTCTTTTATGGTTCTAATGCTTTCGGCGGACAAGCCTATTTCTGGAGCTCCACAGAAAACGATGGATTACATGTCTTTGCCCGTTCCATTTTTAATAGCCTACCTAATGTTGGCATGCCGATGACCACCAAGGATTTCGCCTTGTCCGTCCGTTGCTTGCGTGATGGTCCGGTTTTCACCGATTCGGTATATCAAATTACAGACACATGCGCAGTTTGCAGTGCCCATGTTTCTGCTATTGATGATACTGTAATAGTACGCGGAGTTTGTTGGAATACAGCCCCCAACCCGACAATGGCTGACTACTACACGTTGGATAGCACCAATACGGATACTTTTCAGGTGTTGCTTACGGAATTGATGCCGGCAACAACGTATTATGTGCGCGCATTTGTTGAGAATAGTATGGGTACAGTATATGGTAAAGAAATTATTTTTACCACAGCTGATTCAGTAATACAAGATGGTCGTCCTTGTTCCGGTATGCCAACGATTAATGACGAACGATAACATTTAGCATTGTAAAATGCAATGAAGGGCGCGGCCGTGGGGCTGCGCCCTGTTTTGTGTGGCTTGTCGGTTAACGTTGGGGCACCAACTGCAAAATTATGGGGATAACGTTGGGGGTTCCGCCGCCAGCGGCGGCGGAATGGTGGGGGCATCATTGCGACACTTACCGATTTCGCGGCGGCGCGGGATGTGTTGCATCGCACGGCACATGCTCGCCGCGATCATTATCCGACGCGCCACCCATCCCGGGGATTACCATCCCCGGCTACCGATCCATGCACGCCTATGGCGTGCGCCCGCACGCGAGCGCGCAGCTTCCCCATTCCCCATTTCTCATTCCCCATTCCTGATTACTCTGCTCGCTGCCATGTACGGGGAAATCCGCTTCTCGCGGATGAGCGGCAGCAGGCGCTCTATTTCTCTTGCTTTCTCTTCGTTGTTGTAGAAGTCGTTCTGCAGGGTGAAGTTGATCCAGTTGTAGAAGATGTTGACGTTCTGCTCGGTGCGGTTCTTCTCAAAAAAGCCGTTCGCCTTGGTGAGTGCTTCGTATTGCAGGATCATCTTCCAAACTTTGTCGATGGAATAGCCCTCCAACGCGGAGCATACTTCCACGGGCACGTCCCACTGGCTCTCGTTCTTTGGAAACAGTTTGAGGGCAGCTCTGTACTGCGCCTGCGCCCCGACGGCCTTGGCCTTGTTGTCGCCGTCGGCCTTGTTGATGACCAGGCCGTCGGCCATCTCCATGATACCGCGCTTGATGCCCTGCAGCTCGTCGCCGGCGCCCGCCAGCATCAGCAACAGGAAGAAATCGACCATTGACTTGACCACGGTTTCGGACTGACCCACGCCCACGGTCTCCACGAGGATGACATCAAAGCCGGCGGCCTCGCACAGGACGATGCTTTCGCGGGTCTTGCGCGCCACGCCGCCCAAGGTGCTGCCGGAGGGCGAGGGGCGGATGAAGGCGTTGGGATCGACAGACAGAGCTTCCATGCGCGTCTTGTCGCCCAAGATGCTGCCCTTGGTGCGCTCGCTGCTGGGGTCGATGGCCAAAACCGCCAGCTTGTGCCCCATGCCCGTGAGCATGGTGCCGAACGACTCGATGAAGGTGCTCTTGCCCACGCCCGGCACGCCCGTGATGCCTACGCGCAATGAATTGCCGGAGTGGGGGAGACAACGCTCGATGATGGCCTGAGCCATCTCGAAATGGTCGGGATTGGCACTCTCAATCATGGTGATGGCACGGCTCAAAATGACACGATCGCCTTTGAGGATGCCCTCCACATAGTCGTCCAGCGACAACACCCGGCGCTTGTGCCGTGTCAGGTTCGGGTTTACCTGCATGGGCTGCTCAATGCCCTCGCGTTCCGTCAATGCCGATTGAAAGTCTTCTGCCATAATGTTTTATTTTCCGAAATTGAATTCTACCGCCTCTTTCATGGAAGCGAAATAGTGGAAGGTCATGCCTTCGATGAAGTTCTCCTTGATATCCTCGATGTCCTTGCGGTTCTCGTCCGACATCACGATGTCGTAGATGCCGCTGCGTTTGGCGGCGAGTATTTTCTCCTTGATGCCACCTACAGGCAGCAGTTTGCCGCGCAGGGTGATTTCGCCCGTCATGGCGATCTTGTCGCGCAGCGTTTTTTTCGTGAAAGCGGAGATGAGCGCGGTGAGGATGGTGATGCCGGCAGATGGTCCGTCCTTCGGCGTGGCGCCCTCGGGCACGTGCACATGCACTTTGCTCTTCTCAAAAACTGCCGGGTCGATGCCGAACTCGTTGGCGTGTGCCTTCAAGAACTCGTAGGCGATGGTGGCCGACTCCTTCATCACGTCACCGAGATTGCCGGTCATGGTAAGTTCGCCCTTCCCTGGGGAGGTCAAGGCCTCCACGAAGAGGATTTCGCCACCTACGGCGGTCCAAGCCAAACCCGTGGCCACGCCCGGTACGGAGTTGTCGAACGCCTTTTCCAGTTGGAAAATGGGCGAGCCGAGCATCTCTTTCAGGTCGTTGGTGTGCACTTTCTTGTCCATGTCGCCCTCCTGCACCAATTTGGCGGCGCGCTTGCGGATGATCTTGGCGATGGTGCGCTCCAGTGTGCGCACGCCTGACTCGCGGGTGTATTCGCTGATGATGTGCTCGATGGTCTTGTCGGGGAATTGTAGCTGGGACTTCTCCAAACCGTTTTCTTTCAACTGTTTGGGAACAAGATGATGCTTGGCAATCTGCAGTTTTTCTTCGGCAAGATAGCCGGGTATTTCAATAATCTCCATACGGTCGCGCAGGGCGGGATGCACATTGCCGAGGTCGTTGGCCGTGGCGATGAACAGCACGCGCGAGAGGTCGAAGGAGGTTTCCAGATAGTTGTCGTAAAAGGCGTTGTTTTGCTCAGGATCCATCACCTCTAGCAGCGCGGCGGAGGGGTCGCCTTGCACGTTCATGCCCGTGATTTTGTCAATCTCATCCAGCACGAACACGGGGTTGGCATAGCCGGACTTGCGCATGCTTTGGATGATGCGGCCCGGCATGGCGCCGATGTAGGTCTTGCGGTGTCCGCGGATTTCGGACTCGTCGCGCAGACCGCCCAGCGACACGCGCACGTACTTGCGTCCGAGCGCGGCGGCGATGGACTTGCCCAAAGAGGTCTTGCCGACCCCCGGAGGTCCGGCCAGGCACAAAATCGGCGATTTCATGTCTCCTTTCAACTTCAAAACGGCCAGATATTCAATGATGCGCTCCTTTACCTTCTCCAAGCCGTAATGGTCTTTGTCGAGAATTCTGCGGGCCTTGGCCAGGTCGAAGTTGTCCTTGCTGAACTCGTTCCAAGGCAGTTCCACGAACAACTCCAGATAGTTGAGCTGTACGGAGTAGTCGGGCGACATGGAGTTGGTGCGTTGCAGTTTTTCCAGCTCTTTTTGGAAAAGTTCAGCCGTCTCCTTGTTCCATTTCTTCTTGGCGGCGCGCTGTTTGAGCGACTCCACATCTTTTTCTGAGGGAGTGCCGCCCAGTTCTTCCTGGATGGTCTTCATCTGCTGGTTCAGGAAGTATTCGCGCTGCTGTTTGTCCATCTCTTGACGCGACTTGTCCTGGATCTGGTTCTTGAGTTCGATCATCTGCAGGTCGCGGTGCAGCAGCTTGTGTACCTGTTTGGCGCGCTCTACGATGTCATTCATTTCCAGAATGCGTTGTTTCTCCTCCACCGAAGCGGAAAGGTTGGAAGCCAGAAAGTTGAGCAGGAATACGTGGCTTTCGATGTTTTTCAGTGCAAAGGAGGCCTCGCGCGGCATGTTGGAGGATATCTTGATCATCCTCGTGGCAGTGTCGCGGATGGTGGAGATGAGCGCGCGGAAGTTTTTCTGATTGATGATGGCAGGGTCGAAGTCGTTGGAGTTGAATGGAGTGGCCGTGCATTTGAAGTAGGGCTCGGTTTGGGTCAGCTCTTGGATCACAAACCGGCGGATGCCTTGCACGATGATGGTCACGCCACCGTCCGGCATAGTGATGTATTTGAGGATGTGCGCCATGGTACCCACCTTGTACAGGTCGTCGAGAGTGGGCTCCTCCACCTCATTCACGCGCTGGGATACTACGCCGATGGGGAGATTGTTGCGGGAGTAGTCCTGCGACAACTTGATGGATTTGGTTCTGCCCACGCTGATGGAATGACCATACCCGGGAACAGCAGGGTGTTGCGCAAAGGCAACAGGGCGATTTCCTCCGGGATCTCCTCCGCTCTCAACCGCTCCTCGTCGTCCAGGGAAAACAACGGGATGAAGTTGCTTTCATTGCCCATAAATTCCTCCAGAAGAGATATTTCTTTCATATAGAGTTCTTGTTTGGATATAAAAAAACTGACCATTTTTGAGTTATCAAAAATGGTCAGCAAAAGTACAAAATATTATGGATTATTTGGATTTGTTGCCATCCAAATGACGAGCATATTTGCTGCGGAACTTATCGACGCGACCGGCGGTGTCCACCAGCTTCATCTTACCCGTGAAGAACGGGTGTGAAGTGTTGGAAATCTCGAGCTTCACCAGCGGATACTCGTTACCGTCTTCCCATTGGATGGTGTCTTTCGTGGCGACTGTGGATTTTGTCAAGAATGCGTAATCGTTTGACATATCCTTAAATACGACAGTTCTATACTCTTTCGGATGGATATCTTTCTTCATTTCTTTATAATTTTTATTGCCTAAATTTTTTGGACTGCAAAAATACACTTTTTTTGATATAATCCACAATGGAATGTGAATTTATTTTTCAGTGCCCGCTATTTTACTCTAAGTTTCTGTCCTTCAGTTATTTTATCTGGATTTTCAAGGTTGTTTAATTTTAATATTCTGTCCATGGTAGTATGATGTTCCTGTGCAATTCGGTACAAAGTTTCACCTTTTTTGACGATATGATACTGAGAATTGCCGTTGTCCGAATCAAAGTCAAGGACTGTTCCGGTCTGTGGGGCTGCTCCTGATGCGGCGGTCTCATCAATGGGCACAATCCTGAAGTCTTCCGGAGTCAGCGACAGGGTGTTGCGCAGCAGATCCTCCTCATCAAAATCTATTACCAGTGCCGGGTCAAAGGGCTCGTTCATGAAACGGGTCTCGAAATGCAGGACGCATTCCTTCACATTCCCGCTCCTGCCCGTTTGTCCGATCACGTCTCCGGCGTTCACCATCTGGCCGGGCTTCACGCAGATTTTGTCCAAATGCGCATATACGGTCTCCAATCCGTTGTAATGCCGTATCACAACCAGAAGGCCATAGTCGCCGTATGTTTTTGCCATGCGTACCACGCCGTCGAAGCAATTCTTCACCAGCGTCTGGTAATCCACGGAGAGGTCCACCCCCGGGTGGAAGTCGCCTTTTTTTGTGGGACCGTATGGCTGGGCTAATTCGTTGTATGTGCAGGGGAAGACGAAATTGTGGTTGACGTCTTGAACCAAAAGCAACATCAGGCGGTCGTTGGCGAAAGGAATGTCCAGTGTGCGGCTCCGGAGGTTTTGTACGTCCCAATAGCGGTCGTACAGGCTGTATGCCGGAATCTGGTAGGTCTCGCTGATGGATGGATAGGTGGTGTTGAGGATGAGCTGGGTGGAGTCGGTGGGTACGATGACCGTGTCTTTCAAGGCTATGTTTTGCGAATATTCGGTCACATCGACGGTCTGCCCCGTCAATGAGAAACTGCATAAGCAAAACAATATAACCCAAAGACGCTTCATCTGCTATTTTTCTTTGATTTGTTCCAATATGTTGGAGGTGGAGAACCCTTCTACAAAGGGGATGGTCAGCACCTCTCCCCCGCGTGCGCGCACGAAGTCTCCGCCCACGATGTCGTCGATTTTATAATCCCCGCCTTTCACCAGAATGTCAGGCTTGACATGTGTTATAATATTATAAGGTGTATCCTCGCTGAAGAAGACCACATAATCGACTGACTCCAATGCCGCCAGCACCAATGCGCGTGCATCCTGCGCGTTCACAGGCCTGTCAGGCCCTTTCAGCCTTCTGACGGAGTCGTCGCTGTTCAGCCCTATGACCAGTACATCACCCAAGGCCTTAGCCTGCGCCAGATATGTCACATGCCCCACGTGCAGTATGTCGAAACACCCGTTGGTGAATACAATCTTCTTCTGGTGCAACTCATCCTCGTGTTTGCTGAAAAATGCGGGATCGACAATCTTGTACCGAATATGTTCCAGAGCGTTCATGGTGATTATATGTTTGTGGTAACGGTGGCGTCTTTTTTCTTGTAGAAAGAAGAGAGGAAAAGGGAAACAAAGCCCAAAATCAGTGTGACGGAAGTCTGCAGAATCCAGCCAATCCAGCCAGCGGCAAGGCCATGGGTATAGCTCACGCCGTACAGCAGCAGGATGCCGGCCGCTATAAGCGGATAGGAGCCCAAACCTCCTTGGGAGATGATGAAGGCGATGGTGCTGAACGCCAGTACCGCCAACGCTGCTCCGGGGCCTAATCCGTGCAGATAGGGGATGGCGAAGAAGCAAAGGTAGGTGCCCACATAGTAGCACGCCCACATGATGATGGTCCAGATCATGAATCGTCCAGGGTGTGGAAGATCCTTGATGGAAATAAACCCCTCCCAGATACCCACGAAGAAACTACGCACTTTTCTGAGCCAGGCGAATTTCATCCACCATTTCCGCGTCAGGTGAAGAGAGATTAATACAAGTATGATGGCACCTAAAGCAATGTATAAAGAATAGTTGTTGAGCATGGAAAGACCCTTGTGCTCCATCCATGTGCCGATGGTCATTTGGGTGTCTTTGTCCACGATGACATTGGAGAGCATGCTGGTGTTCATGGCGATGACGGCGAACAGCAAGGCAAGCCAGCAGATGATATCCACCGCCCGTTCGGTTACCACGGTGCCGAGGGATTTCTGGAAAGGGATGTTTTCAAACCGTTGCAGAAAAGAGCATCGTAAAACCTCGCCCAGCCGTGGCAGAGCCAGATTTGCAAGGTAGCAAACCATTACGGAGTAAAAAGTCATGGAGAAGCGGGGCTTGTAGCCTAGCGGTTCCAACATGATTTTGGCCCTTACAGCCCGGGCTATGTCTGCAAATGCGGCTACAGCGGCGGCGCAGAATATCAGAACCCAGGACTTGGGCTGGTTGATACTGCCCATGGCCTGCCAAATATCCTCCATGTCCTTTTTGGACAAAGAACGCAGGGATAGCCATATAAAGAAAACGCCCAGTCCTACAAACAGGATCAGTTGCAGGATGGTGACCCAAAGGCTTTTCTTTTTAGGTTGTTCGTTTTCCATTTTCATAGAAGTTATGGGTTATACAATCCAACCGAATGGGTGCGGTTCCAGAGGGAACTTGGCCAGCGGATGGTAGTCGCCCACCAATCCGACAGGTTGGGCGTTGCGGATGTCATAGACAATCTGGATGCAGTTTCGCACCTCGTCCAGGCCGAATCCCTGGCCGGCGAGAATCTTGCGGTAGCTTTCGGTGTGCAGGTCGGTGAAGCCGTTGCTGAATTCAAATGCCTCGTCGCCGATGGTGATGGCGCGGAAAGTGCGTTGTCCTTTTGCGGCCACCTCCGGCGGCAAGGTCTTGGCATTGATGCTCAGGAAGTAGCGCACGCGCGCTTTTTGGAAACGGATGTATCCGGCCAGTCGGTCGTGGGAGGAAATATGGACGATGTTTTCCTGGACATCGCCGAAAATGAATGCCAGCATGTCATAGAAGTGGATGCCGATGTTGGTGGCGATGCCGCCGCTTTTCTTGACATCACCTTTCCAGGAAGTGTAGTACCATTTTCCACGTGAGGTGATATAGGTCAGGTCCACGTCGTAGATCTTGTCTTGCGGCCCCTCGTCAATTCTTTTCTTCAGGGCGATGACAGAAGGATGCAGACGCAGTTGCAGGATGTTGTTCACCCTGTGACCGGTTTCCTGCTCCACGCGCTGGAGTGCGTCAATGTTCCAGGGATTGAGCACCAAAGGTTTCTCGCAAATCACGTCGCAACCCAGGCGCAGCGCGTAGCGCGTGTGCGAGTCGTGCAGGTAGTTGGGCGTGCACACGGAGATGATGTCTATATTTCGCTCTGTGTTCTTGATTTTGGTACAGTGGCGGTCAAACAGCTCTTGTTCGGTGAAGAAATCCGCGTTGGGAAAGAAGCTGTCGATGATTCCCACGCTGTCGCTGATGTCATACGCGGCCACCAGGTTGTTACCGGTGTCCTTGATGGCTTGCAGGTGGCGCGGGGCTACAAAACCGCCTATTCCGATGATGGCGAAATTCTTCATGCGTTACGGGTTGAGTTTTTCTTGATTATCAATGGCTTCAAATACAGAATTGTTGCTTTTGAACTCCGGAACCACCTCTTTCATCTGGCTGACAACGACAAACTCGTCCTCGTCCTGCAACTCGATGAGTTTTTCGATTTTAGGTACCAGTGTTTCATATTCGTAGGTGCGCACTTTGGCAATCATGATCTTCTGGTGCTCCGTCTTTATAGTGTTCTCCTCGTTGGCCAGTAGCTCTTCGTACAGTTTTTCGCCAGGGCGCAGACCAGTGTATTCAATGGATATGTCCTTGTTGAGCGTAAGTCCTGACAGCTGGATCATCTTCTTGGCCACATCGCTGATTTTAACGGATTTGCCCATGTCGAAGATGAAGATCTCGCCACCTTTGCCCATGGCTCCGGCGGTCAGCACTAACTGACAGGCCTCGGAGATGGTCATGAAATAGCGCGTAATGTCGGGATGTGTCACGGTGATGGGACCGCCGTTCTCAATCTGCTTGCGGAAGATGGGAATGACTGATCCGTTGGAGCCCAGCACGTTGCCGAAGCGTGTGGTGACGAACTTGGTGGTGCTCTGGTGGAAGTTCAATGCCTGCACGTACATCTCCGCGATGCGCTTGGAAGCACCCATCACGTTGGTGGGATTCACGGCCTTGTCGGTCGATATCATCACGAATTTGGACACCCCGTACTTCACGGCCATGTCGGCCAGCAGCTTGGTGCCCGCCACGTTGGTCTTGATGGCGGAACGTACGTTCTTCTCCATCATGGGCACATGCTTGTAAGCGGCGGCATGGAAGACGATATTGGGATGATAGGCCTCGAAAACACGGGCCATCTGGGCTTTATCGCAAATGCTGTGGATGTGCAAGTGTATGTTTTTCATGCCGTTGGCCTTGAGCAATTCGTCTTGCAAGAAGAAACAGGGTGTTTCGGCTTCATCTACCAAAACCAACTGCTTGTATTGGAATTGCAGTAGCTGGCGTACAATCTCGCTGCCGATGGAGCCCGCCGCCCCGGTAATCAAAATGGTTTGACCGTTTAGTTCGGAGTTGAGCAAGGAAAGATCCAGCTGGATGGGGTTGCGATCCAGCAAATCTTCAATCTTCACCTTCTTGATTTGCTTGAAACTCAAATTGCCGTTCAGCCAGCGCGACACCGGTGGCACCTTGAGCACCTTCACGTTATGCGGCAAAGCCACCTCCGTGATAGCTTTCACCTTGGCGTTGCTGATTTTCTGCACCGCGATGATGAGGAAGGAGATATTGTTAACGCTGAGATAATCGTCCAACATCCGGAAATCATATACATGAAGGCTCTCCAGCTGCATGCCGATTTTGGAAGGGTCGTCGTCGAAGAAGGCCAATACGTTGTATTTGCTGGCATTGTCGCGCTCAATGGTACGCTTGGTGATGATACCCGAATCGCCGGCTCCGAAGATGATAATGTTCTTGCGGAAACGGGTGGGATTCATCGTCTCCAAAAAGTACATCTTGAAGGCAAGCCGGTAAACCAGCAACAGCACGGTGGTGACGAAAAATTCAATGATCCATACGGAGTTGGGAATGAGGAATTTGTGCTTGATGGTGAAGACGATGAGGTTGACGGCGGCAATGATCAGTGTGGCGCAGAAGCACGAGAGAAATATTTTCACCACATCCTTGGTGCTCGTGTAGCGCACCACCAGATGGTGGGTTTGGAAGATTTCGAAGAAGATGAACCGAATGATGAAAATCAGGATGGGTGTGTAAACCCAGTCCGTGTAGTTCATGTGGGTGGGCAATTTGAAGTTGGCCCTGACTACCAAGGACAGGAACACGGAAATGCCAACCACTAGCAAATCCAACGCCATGATCAGCCATGCCGGGGTGATGTGCAGGTTCCTGATTCTCAAATATATTTTCTTTATGGATGAACTCATTACAATGGTCTGCCAAATAACGGCGGCAAAAGTACAAAAATTGTACATTATACCATTAACCTCATTTACCACATTTACCTCATGCTCCAGAGACGCAAGATTTTGCGTCTCTAATCATTTACATACACTCGTGGCACGCGTTTGGAGATGCGGGTGAGCAGCTCGTAGCTGATGAGTCCGGCGGCGCGGGCCATGTCGGCCACGGTGTTGCCCTCGCCATAGACCACCACCTCGTCGCCCTCGTGAACTGTGATGCCGGTGACGTCCAGCATGCACATGTCCATGCACACTTTGCCAATGATGGGCACTTTTTGGCCCTGAATGATGACCGTGCCTTTGCCGTTGCCTAACTCGCGCGGGTAGCCGTCGGCGTAGCCGATGGGGATGATGGCCACCTGGCTGTCGCGTTTGAGCCGGTAGCTGCGGTTGTAGCCGATGGTCTCGCCGGCGGGGATGTTTTTAACCTGGGTGATGACGGTCTTCAGCGTGGTGACGTTGTGCAGCTTGGATGCCAATGACGGGATCTCGGAGCAGCCGTACAGGCTGATGCCGAGCCGCACCATGTCGAATTGGGCCTCCGGAAAGCGGCTGATGCCGGCACTGTTGAGGATGTGCCGCAGGATTTTGTAGTCGAAAGCGGCGCACAGCCGGTCGGTCATGCGCTGGAACAAGGCGATTTGTTTGTGCGTGTAGGCATCTTCGTGCGGGTCTTCGGCGGCTGCCAAATGGGAAAAGACGGAGGCTATGTGCAGTTGCGGGTTCTCCTGGATGATTTGGATAAGATGGGGAAGGTCAGCCTCGTCGAAGCCCAACCGGTGCATGCCGGTGTCGAGTTTAATATGGATGTTGAACTGTTGGATTTGCGGATGCTTGCGGAGCACACGGATGAGTTCTTGCAGGTAGAAGAAGTTGAAGATTTCCGGCTCGAGGTTTTGTTGTACCATCACGTCGAAGCTGTGTGCTTCGGCGCCCAGCACGATGATGGGAGTGCGGATGTGCCGCTTGCGCAGGCGCACGCCCTCGTCGGTGTAGGCCACCGCCAGGTAGTCGATGCGGTTGGCGACCAGCTCGTTGACGAGCTCCACGTCGCCGAGGCCGTAGGAATGCGCTTTCACCATGGCCACCATCTTGGTGTCCGGACGCAGGAGGGCGCGGTGGAGGTTGAGGTTGTGGGTGAGCGCGGGGAGACTCACGTTGAGGATGGTGAGATGGGTCATGTGCTGCAGCTGGGCCACGATGTTCTCAAAATGGAAACTGCGCGCGCCCTTCACCAGAATGGATTCGTAGGAAAATTCGGGTATATGTGATAGAAATTCTTCCGTGGAGGCAAAAAACTGCTGCATCGGGCAGGAGAAACACGACTGGTGTCCTGACAAATGATCTCCGATACCGATGAATCGGCGGATGTGATGTTTCTGTAGCCGTTCGTTGAGTTCCAAATAGTCTTGCTCGGTCAGTTGGCCCACCTGCTCGAAGTCGGAGAGGATGAGCGCCTTGTCGGGCAGCTGGGTCTGCGTGTCCAGGAAGTCCAGAGCAGCGTTCAGCGAGTTGGTGTCCAGGCTGTACGTGTCGTTGATGACGACGGAGTGGTTGCGCCCTTCCAGAATCTCCATGCGCATGCGGATGTGCGAGAGGCGTGGAAGCCGCGTGTTGATGGTCTCCGGTTCCAACCCTGACACCAGCATGGTGATGATGGCGTGAGTGGCGTTTTCAATGGAAGCTGCATCCAGGAAGGGAATGCTGTATGTGAAATTGTTGATTTTCAGCAGCGTGTGGTTGTCTTCGGTTTGGTATTGGACAGGGTAAGTGGCTTGCGCCGAGCCCCAGGAAATCTTGTCGAGGTGGTTGTATTCGGGCAGGGTGAGGAGGGTGTTGAGTTCGAGATTGTCATCGTGGTAGATGAGCGTATCGGCGTGGGCGAAGAGTTGGAGTTTCTCGATGGTCTTCTGGGCCTGGTTCTGGAAGAACTGGGCATGTGCCATGCCAATGTTGGTAAGGATGCCGATGGTGGGGCGGATAATCTCGGCAAGGTGTTGCATCTCGCCAGGGCGTGAAATGCCGGCTTCGAAAATGGCGAGGTTGTGGTGGCCGGCCATCTTCCACACAGACAGGGGCACGCCGAGTTGTGAGTTGTAACTGTTAGGACTTTTGACGATGGAGAAGTCGTCGTCCAGCAGGGTGGCGAGCCACTCCTTCACGATGGTTTTGCCGTTGGAACCGGTGATGCCGATGACGGGGTAGTGGAATTGTTGGCGATGGTGTCCGGCAAGGGTTTGCAGGGCGGCGAGGGTGTTGTCCACGACGAGGAAGTTGGCCGAGGAGTCCAAATCGGTGCAGCAAGGGTCGGTCACGATGAAGTTGCGGACACCCTTGAGCAGAAGCTCGGGGATGAACCGGTGGCCGTCATTCTGCGCAGTCTTGAAGGCGAAGAAGAGGCTCTCCTCGGGCTTGTTCACCTTGCGGCTGTCGTAGCATAGGCACGAGACAACGGCCTTGTCGTCCCGGATACATTGGTGTATGGGTTGTATGATATCAGCAATTTCGGTAATGGTCATGTTTGATAAAATTCGGGTGCAAAGGTATAAAAAATCCGTGTGAATGGTATGTATTGCCGACCTGGGATGCCGCCAACGTCTCCGACGGAGTCGATGTTTTTTTTGTCATTTTATGATTATCATTTTATGACAAAATTTGTGTCTTTGCCGCGAAATTCTTGAATATGAATATAATAAACCCCTTTGTGACAAATGGTTATGCTGGCTCAGCATACTTTTGCGACCGCGTCAACGAGACAAAAGACATTACATCGTTGCTACGCAATGGCAACAATATTGCGTTGATTTCGCCCCGCCGTTACGGAAAGACCGATCTAATCCGGCATTGCTTTGATCAACAAGAGATTAAGAACCAATACTATACGTTTATTATTGATATTTATTCCACCAAATCTCTGTCGGATATGGTCAATAAGATGGGGCGCGCTATTCTTGATGTTCTCAAGCCAAAAGGTAAGAAACATTGGGAAACGTTCCTTAACATTGTCCATTCGATTAAGGCCGGAATTTCGTTCGATGCAATGGGACAACCGTCATGGAATGTGTCTGTGGGCGATATTTCCAATCCCAACAACACGTTGGATGAAATTTTCCAATATTTACAACAGGCTGACAAACATTGTTTTGTGGCCATTGATGAGTTCCAGCAAATTCTTAAATATGACGATACCAATGTGGAAGCCGCAATACGAACATACGTGCAATATTGCAGCAATGCCAACTTCGTTTTCATGGGTTCCCAACGTCATCTGATGGGTGCGATGTTTGTATCTCCCAACCGACCTTTCTACCAAAGTGTGGCCGTGATGAATCTTAATCTGATAGATTTGGATAAATACTGGGAATTTGTCAGAATGCATTTTGAGAAAGCAGGGAAATCCATTGACAAGGCATTGGTAGGGCAGTTATACGCCCGATTTGAAGGAGTGACGTTCTATCTCCAGAAGGTGATGAACGTGTTGTATATGCGCACTTCGGAAGACGAGCATTGTGGGGTGGAAGATCTTCAGCCTGCTATCGACTACATTGTAGCCTTCACCCAATCCACATACGAAGATTTAATGTATCAGTTGCCCGAAAAACAAAGCTTGGTACTCAAGGCCATTGCGGAAGACGGGAAAGTGTCGCAGATTACTTCTGGGAAATTCTCAAAGCGCCACGGTTTGCCGTCTCCCAGTGCAGTTAAATCGGCAGTCAATGCCCTGTTGAACAAGGATTTGATTACACAGACAAAGGGCGTTTACCAAGTTTATGACAAGTTTTTGGAGATATGGCTGCAGCGACAGTGAAAGGTAAAAAGTTGTATCTTTGCCGCGGAGAAAGTCCTTTGAACAAAATGTTGAGGGGGCTCTGAAAAAAGAGAATAATAAATAATTGATATAATAATGGAAAAGAAAAAAACGGTTTACCTTGGAATGATTGGCGACATCATGCACCCGGGGTTGATTAACATCATCAACGAGGGAGCAAAATATGGTGACGTGATGATAGGTTTGTTCACCGACAAGGCAATAGCAACTCACAAACGGTTACCTTACCTCAACTATGAACAGAGAAAGAATGTTGTTGAAAACATCAGAGGTGTCAGTTGCGTGGTTCCACAAGATGATTGGAGCTATGTGCCGAATCTTGTCAAATACAAGCCGGATTTTATCATCCATGGCGATGACTGGAAAGAGGGAACTGACAAGTATTTACGTGATGAGGTGTTCAAAGTGATGGAATCGCTTGGCGGCAAAGTCATTGAAATTCCCTATACCAAAGGTATCTCAGCTTCCGGATTGAAAGAGACTATTGATTCCCTGGGGGTGACGCCACAAGCGAGACTTGCTTCTCTTCGCAGACTGATTTCTGCCAAGCCTATTGTACGTATTCTCGAATCTCACAACGGGTTGACAGGACTTATTGCTGAACACACCAGTGTGGAAGTAAACGGTCAGCACAGAGAATTTGACGGAATGTGGGCTTCTTCCCTGACCGACAGTACCAGTAAAGGCAAACCTGATATTGAGGCAGTGGACTTGACCACCCGTCTTCACGACCTGAACGATACTTTGGAAGTGACCACCAAACCCGTTATTTTCGACGGCGACACAGGCGGCAAGGTGGAGCATTTTGTATTCACTGTGCGCACGCTGGAACGTTTGGGTATCTCTGCTGTTATCATCGAAGACAAGGTGGGTTTGAAACAGAACTCGTTGTTTGGCACCGATGCTGTGCAGACCCAAGACACCATCGAAGGTTTCTGTACCAAAATCAAAGCTGGTAAAAATGCTCAAATCACCGAAGACTTCATGGTGATTGCCCGTATAGAAAGCCTCATCGCAGGCAAACCGGTCGAGGATGCTCTGGAACGTGCTTTCGCATACGTGGCCGCTGGCGCCGACGGCGTGATGATTCACAGCAAGAACAAAGACGGCATGGATATCAAGGAGTTCTGTCAACGTTTCAGAGAGAAAGACATTCACACACCTATTGTGGCCGTGCCTACCACTTACAACCAATTTACTGAAGAAGAATTGGCCGAATGGGGGGTCAATATTGTCATCTATGCCAACCACATGCTCCGCAGCGCCTATCCTGCCATGGTGAAGTGTGCAGAAAGCATCCTGGTAAACAGCAGAAGCCTTGAAGCTTCCGAACAATACTGCATGCCTATCAAACAAATCCTGAACCTCATCCCTGGAACTAAAAAATAACGACATGATTTCCCCAGCGTTTTTCATCGAGAAACTGAGAGAGAACGGCGTGGACTTTTTCGCAGGCGTGCCCGACAGTCTGCTTAAAAACATGTGCGCCTACATCACTGACCACTTCGATACTGCGCACAACATTATCACTGCCAACGAAGGTGCTGCTATTGGCCTGGCAGCCGGCCATTATCTGGCAACAGGTCAGCCGGCCTGTGTGTATATGCAGAACAGTGGGGAGGGCAATATCATCAACCCGCTGGCATCACTCACAGACCAGGAAGTGTACAACATTCCGGTTTTACTGTTGATTGGCTGGCGTGGCCGCCCTGGTGTTCACGACGAGCCACAACACGTGAAACAGGGTAAGATTACAACTGGCCTGCTCAATGTGATGGGCATCAATTACGAGGTGCTGGCAAAGGATGAAGACAAGGCTGAGAAACAAATAGCTAAAGCTATCCGTGCTCTCCAAAACAAGGATGCTTTTGCTTTGGTTATCGAGAAGGATACTTTTGATGACTATAAACTCCAGAATGTTGAGGTGAACAACCTCACCATGAGCCGCGAAGAGGCTATTCAGACCGTTGCAGCCGCTCTTGGCGAGAAAGATTGCATAGTTTCTACTACTGGCATGATCAGCCGCGAACTCTTTGAGTACCGTGCCGCCATGAACCAAGGCCACGAACGCGACTTCCTCACCGTGGGCTCTATGGGGCATGCCTCGCAGATTGCCTTGGGTGTTGCCCTTGCACAACCTGAACGTCGCGTCTGGTGCTTTGACGGTGACGGTGCCGTCATCATGCACATGGGCAGCATGGCTATCGTGGCCAACAAGGCTCCGAAGAACTATGTTCATGTTGTGTTCAACAATGGCGCTCATGATAGCGTTGGCGGACAGCCTACCGTTGGTTTGAAGATTGATTTGCCGGCTGTTGCTTCGGCTGTGGGCTACAAGACTGCCATCAGTGTTGATAACAAGGAAGAGCTGGTTAAACAACTCTCAACACTCAACTCTAAACTCTCAACTGTAGGAGGTCCCATCCTCCTGGAGGTTAAGGTGAAGAAAGGCAACCGCAAGGATTTGGGTCGTCCGACCACTACTCCAATCCAGAACAAAGATGCTTTGATGCAATTCCTACAGAAATGAGAATAATCCTGCTTTCAGACATTCATGCCAACGTGACGGCTTTCAAAGCGGTACTCAAAGACGTTGAGTCTTTAGGGCAGGTTGATGCCGTTGCAATTCTTGGGGATTTGGTCAATTACGGTCCAAGGCCCAATGAGGTCATCGATATGGTGATGGCGTTGGATAAGTCATTGCTGGTGAACCTGTGGGGGAACCACGAATATTCCATATTCGGAGGAAGCCTTGACAGGTTCGCCACCGACCGTGGCCGTGCGGTGCTTCAATATACGAATTCCATTCTTACACAAGAGTCTCGCAACTATCTTGATAAGAAAATGGAGCATAGTGGGTGCCAAAAGTCTTTAATCGATAGCAAATCGTTCTTGTTTATGCATGGCAATTTGGACGATCCCTATTGGGGTAAGTTTGGCATTGATAAAATGGATGATGAGCGTTTTGCAGAATACGATTATGTAATCAGCGGACACTCGCACGTGCCGCATTATGTGGAGCATTTCTTTGCTTCAGATAATGCTGAATATCGAAATAATAAGCGGACAATCTTCATCAACCCAGGTTCGATGGGGCAGCCTCGCAATCACAATCCTTACGCACAGTATGGTGTTTTGGATACCAAGAGTGGCAATTACGAACATCGGTCGGTTTGGTATGATGTTTTTGAAGAACAGAAATTGTTTTCTGATAGCGTAGATAAGTTTTACAAAGACAGATTAGCATTAGGAATATGAAAAGCTTATATGTATTAAGCGGAGCTTCCGGAATGACCGGCAGCGAGCTTGTGAGACAGATATTAGAGGCGGAGAAGAACAGCCGTATCATTGGCTTTGACAACTTCTTTGCAAGTTCAATTGATACCATAAAAGAGTACCTTGACAATCCTGGATTCGTGTTCTATGAATACGACATCAACAATGCAGAGCAGATGAAGGCCATCGAGGATCAGGTCTTGCGCGAGAAGGGCGCATACGACAGGACGGTTTACATCAATTGCGCCGCTGTAGTACATACAGAGCATTTCTATGAGGTGGAACACACTTGGGAAACCAATGTGATTTCCATGAAGTCGTTCTTGGAGCAGGCCATTCGTGTCAAGGCCGACACCTACATCAACTGCTCAACCAGTGAGGTATATTCCATGCAGTCGTGGAACGAGAACGGTGGTGTTCGTGAGAGCGACTACCTGATGATGTCAACTGCTGAGCACAGCCAGCGCACCAGCTATGCCTGTGGCAAGCTGATGACAGAGTTCTTTATGAAGGATGCTGTGGACAAAGGCAAGATCAAGGGCTGTTCTATCCGTTTTGCTAACGTATATAGCAAACACGAGCGTTTTGCCAAGCACATTATTCCGCATATCATTAATGAACTGATTGAGAAGGGTTCTGTGACCTTACTGGAAAACTCCAAGAAGAACCGTCGTGCTTTCTTGCATAACATCGACAGCTGCCGTTCAGTGATGGCCTTGGTCAATTCTGACCAGGCTCTTGATGGTACTGTTTACAATGTGGCTACTGATGAAGAAATCACCATCATTGATTTGACCTACAAGATTGCGGAGAAGATGGGCCTTCCCAAGCCGGAGATTATCTTCAACGGCTATCGCAGCTCCGACCCTGAACGTAGAATTTTGAATACAGAAAAGATCCGTACCCGCACCGACTGGACACCGATCATTACTCTTGATAAGGGTCTGGACATGTGCGTAGCATCAATTGAAAAGTAATGAAGAGTCTCATTATCACAGTGGCCGGCATGTCCAGCCGCTTCAACAAGGATACGAAAGAGGATGTATTGAAGTGCCTTTATTATGAGGATACTCCAGCCAACTCTCTGATTAGTCTGCAAGTTCACAAGGCCTTTGACCTGGTGGATGAGATTGTTGTGGTTGGCGGTTACAAGTATGAAGATTTGGAACAGTTCATCCGCAATGAGATGAAGGATGTGAACCATAAGATAAAACTGGTTTATAACGACCACTATCACGATTATGGTTCAGGCTACAGTCTGCTCAAGGGGATTGAGGTGGTTTCTGAACAAGCTGATGAGATCGCCTTCATTGAGGGGGATTTATTCTTTGACACAGAGAGTATTCAGATAATATTGAATTCCAAGAAGGATGTCATTTCTGTGAATAATGAACCCATTCTTTCCAACAAGGCTGTTGCGCTTTATTTTGATGCCAACAACTTTCCTCATTACATCTACGACACCAGTCACTCCTGTTTGGAGATTCACGAACCTTTCACGGCCATCTATAATTCCGGCCAAATGTGGAAGTTTATGAATCCAAGCAGTGTCAGGGAGATATGCCAGCACTTGACTCCTGAACAGGAAAAGGGAACCAATCTGGAAATAATACAAAAGTATTTTGGCGCATATAAGAGTTCACAATTAGACATAGTAAGAATCGACCTCTGGTTCAACTGCAATACCGTGGCAGACTACCGTGAGGCAATCAAGGCATTAAGCAAATGAAGACGTTAAACGAGAAGTTGAACCTCCTTAAAAAGAAATCAGACGGAGGTGAAAAAATAACCATTGCCATCTTTGGCTTGGGTAGTGTGGGATGCTATCTGCTGGACTATCTGGTATCGTTAGCAGACCCTCGGTTGAAACTTGTTGTGGTTGGGCGGAATGCTGAAAAGATGCAGCAGGACGTGAATATCATACGTACCTCAGCTACAATCCGCAGGCAGATGCGTAGTGAGATAGTAATTGAAGGCGGTTGTGACTTTAAGGACGTTGCTTCTATTGAGGCTGCACTGAAGAAGATACAACCGGACTTTATTGTAAACAGCAGCCGTCTCTATGCAGGCTTGAAGTATGGAACCATTTCTTGGTCCAACCTTCGCGCATACGGCATTTGGAGCCCCATGTCCGTGCTGTTGGGCAAGAATATCATGGAGGCATACGGAAAGGCTGATTGCAATGCTATCAGCATCAATACATCATATTCCGATGCTGTGATACCCTGGCTGAAGAGTGCCGGTATGCCTTATTTTGATTTTGGCAGTGGCAACCTGAATCACTTGATTCCCCGCATGAAATTCTGTGTGGCAGAGAAGTTTGGCATTGACAACCTGAATGATATAGATATTACGCTTGTGGCAAGCCATTTCCATGATGTGGTGATCAGCAAAGAAGGTCATACTGAAGGAGTCAAGCTCCTGCTGAGCATCAAGTATCAGGGCAAAGAACTGGATATTGATCATGATGAGGTCTATAAGGCCTGCGGTATCCCCATGCCTACTGACCAGAAACGTAATATGATGAACGCTTCAAGTAACTTCGACATCATCTATAGCATTCTGTCTGCTATTCGCGAGAAGAAAGCCATAAAGATCCACACGCCTGGAGTTGATGGCCTTATTGGTGGTTATCCTTTCTTTATTGATGGAACGGGTGATGAGGTTAAGAGCTATATGGCTCCTGATTATTCTCTTGAAGAGATGAAACAGGTGAACCGCAATTCAATATACTGCGATGGGATTGAGAATGTCGTAGATGGATGTCTTGTATATACTGATGAACTTATAGCAAAAGTGAAAGACCGTTTCAATGTAGATATACCCAAACGAGTCCATTTGACTGATGCTGAAAAAGTGGCGAACTTGCTGATAGAAGGGATAATAAATCCAAATATAAAATAATGACATTCTGCTATAACAGTATTGAAAATATTTAGAGTGAAAACTATTATGGAAGAAGATTTTTCAAAATACAATGGCGAAGGTACCGATTTGCGCAAGGCCCAGTTAAGAATGTTGGATATATTAATTGCGGTGGATAAAATTTGCCGAAAACATAATATCCCCTATTGGTTAGATTATGGTACTCTTTTAGGAGCTGTTCGTCATGGTGGTTTTATTCCATGGGACGATGACGTGGATATTTCCATGATGAAGGATGATTACAATCGTTTTCTCGCCATTGCACCTAAAGAACTTCCGGAACAGTTTGCCATACAAAATACAAATACAGAAAAGTATCACTATGTGCCATTCACTAAAGTTATTGACAAATACTCGAAAGTAACTGTAATCTCTAAGAACCAACTACAGCAAAAACGAAAATATCAGGGTCTCTGGATTGATATCTTCCCTGTAATCAAGGGTGACGTCAGATATCTGAATTTGGTTGAACCTCTTTATGTGAGGTGTTTCCACAGAATTCACCATTTCGAACCATTTAATTTCAAAGTTCTCGTTGCCTATATGCTATACCCCTTTGTTTGGGTTGCAAAACAAATTATTTGTTTGCAAGGATTGTTGGGAGACAAGGAAAAAATCATGGAAGATTTTGGTGTTCCGGAAACAGCACCTGCAAGGCAAAAGTTTTACAGTGACTATTTCCCAACAAGAGAGATTCAATTTGAAGGGGTTTCATTTCCTGCACCGAACCATACCGATAAAGTGCTAACTAAAGAATATGGTGATTATATGCAAGTCCCTCCGGAAGACAAGCGGATAATCCATCATGCTGAGATAACCTATCTTAAGTAAATTGCCTTACCAAGAGGTTGCCAAAAAATATTGATATGAAAAAAAAGATACTTTTTATAATGTTCAACCTGGCGGGCGGTGGCGCGGAAAAGGTGTTGGTTGATATCCTTCAACATTTTGATTATAACCAATATGATGTTGAATTGGCCTTAGTGAAAAAAAAGGGGGTTTATCTGCCTGACATCCCGAAAAATGTCAAAATCACAACACTTTTCAACAGAATCTCCTTTATGTTAGGGTATGGGCTGTTGAAATACTTCAATATTCATTTTGTAAACAAACTGATTGTCCAGCATAGAATCAAGGATAACTACGATGCGATAATTTCATTTATGGAGGGTTACCCGCTTGTGTTCCACTCATACTTGACAAAACAGGCGAAAGTGAATATTAGCTGGATTCATAGCGATCTTTTCTCCTATCATCGCACCAAATACCTTTCTATTCATGGCGATAAACTGGAGAAGGCCTGTTATTGCAAAATGGACAAGCTCGTCTTTGTTTCTAATGACAGTTATAGCCAATTCGACAAACTGTTCGACATCAATGTCCCCAAAACTGTTGTTTACAATCCGATTCCCAAAGAGAGCATCATTCGGTCAGCTAACAACAAACCTGTTGAAAAGAACAAATTTGTCATTGGAAATGTTGCGCGTTTTGTAGAAGTGAAAAGATTGGACAGATTGATGAGAGTCGCAAAACGACTGAAGGATGACAACTATGATATCGAGTTCTGGTTGGTTGGAGAAGGTGCAATAAAAGACGAACTAATGCAGCTGCAGAAACAACTCGGTTTGGAGGATTACGTGATTTTTAAAGGCTTTCAAAAGCCTTCGTATCCTTACATGAAGCAGTTCGATCTGTTTTTGTTAACCTCGTTGGTCGAAGGCTACCCTTTGGTAGTCTGCGAAGCGATGTGCTTAGGGATTCCTATTTGTGCCACGCGAACCACGGGTACTATCGAAATACTGGATAATGGCAATTTCGGGGTGCTAACCGAACATGATGACGATTCCATTTACAATGCGGTTAAAGCATTGTTGGACAATCGGGAGCAGCTGAATTATTACCATGAAAAATCTGTTGAACGATCTGCCATGTTCAATATTGATAAAACGATGGAAGAGATATATGCTCTTTTTAAGCAGAATCAATTTTTTAATAGCAATATCAAAAAATCTCATCCTTCACAATCTTCTTCTTCAACAATTTGGCAATCGGATTGTATAGCATAATTCGCAATTGGTCAACAAGAATACAAGAGCAAAAAACAAGGACAACTGCGAAAGCCCAATACATGACTTGTTGAATGCCACTGAAATTATCAAACAAATATTTGAACTGTTTCGTGTAAAGAAACATTATGGCTGTGTGACCTAAAAGTATAGCTAAAGTTGACTTGGCAAGATGGTTGACGGCTTTCGATTGAATATGTATTTGCTCAAACATCATCAAGAAAGCCACAGCTGATAGCACTACTAATGGATTGTTATATGAAAAACAAGGGCCGTACACTTCATGACCTAATCCTATTTGGGCACCTATGTGAGCAATAACGCCAAGAAATAATGAACAACCGACATAAATGATAGGGCTAAGAACCTTAAACCATCTAGGCAGTCCGTATAGCCGAATGGCTCGAGCCAATATATAAAGAATAGAAAACGAGAGAACAGAGTGTCCGTTGTTTGTTCCAATAGTCAAATAAGGGAATGGTGGCAACCAATCGAACCAAAACTCAAACGCTAATAGGGCTATAGCCACACTCCATAATTGTTGTTTCGTCACTTTATTACAGAATGTGTTGAGTATTGGCGTAAGAAACAGTAATCCAATATAAGAGGGGATAAACCAATTTGGGGTGGTAATAAAAAACAAATCTTTCCAAATTACTGGCTCATTGCATGATAATAGAAAAATAATCTTGACAACACTCCAGAACAAGCATATAAACGCCAAATTAATTAAACTGGATTTCTTGAGCGTGGCCGAAAAATAACCCGTAATCAAAACAAAAACATTGACTCCGATTATGGAAAAACCTTCGAGGAGGCGAGCGCCCAATGACATGTCAAGCCCCAAAGATTTATTTGTGGTGTGTAATAACAAAATCAACAAAATGGAGGCTAATCTGCATAATTCAAAATTTGACTTCCTTTCCATCGTTTACCTCCAATTAAATAACCATTAGCAGTCCATTACGGCGTCGAACACACGCTCGCAGTTGTGCGTGTCGCGCATGGGGAAGAAACGGTCAACCGTCGCCTCGTATGCGGGCTCCAGATGCATGCCGTTCTCCAGACAGGCCTCCAATGATGACAGCAGACCATCGACATCCAGGGCAACTGGGCCGAATGCACTCTCGTCAACATAACCCGATCCGACATGCTTGCTAAAGAAAATATCTTTGTCGAATTGGTAGAACAACACCGGCTTCTTCATGTAGGTAAAATCGAAAAACACGCTGGAGTAGTCGGTTACCAACAAGGCCGACTCCTTAAGCAGCTGCTGCACGTCGTAGTGGGCCACATCGGCTATGGTGATACGTGGAGAGATTCCCCCTTTTTTGAACCGATCGACAACCGGTTGGAAACAATGGTGGGGATAGAAAATCAGCTCCATGTCGTGCTGTTCGAGGAGTGAAGCCAGCCGAGGGTCTGTCAAAAGGGCTTCGTAGGCCTTGTAATATCGGCTATCGACAATCTGGTTCGGGTTAATATATTTGCGCCAAGTGGGCATCACCAGCAGCTGACGCTTCACCTGAAAATCTATCAGTTTATCATACCGGCAAAAACCAGTGTAACGTGCGACACTGCGGGGATACTGGAATTCTTCCACAAAGTAATCGACCTCGGGCGCAGCACCACAGATGATCAAATCGAAAAAAGTATTCTTGACCCCGAAACGTTTTTGGAAGTTCTTGGTGATTCCATGCTGAAGGAAGACCACCTTTTTGTGCTTGAAGATATGGAATACACGATTGACCCATTTGGCAGCCTCGAAAGGCATTGGGGTATGTCCCGATCTGAAATGTGTGCCGACCAACCAATGGGCTTGGCAGAAGAGCTTACAGTGTCTGAACGACAGGTAACGCACCAATCTGTTCTCATGTTCCGCCAGCCGGGGACGGTCAGGAGAGTCATCGGAAATGACATAGTAGGCTTCAATCTCAGGATGGTATTGCAGCACATGAAGGAAAAAATGGTAGCCGTTGTCGCGGGCATCGTAGCCTTTTTCCGACACAAGCATCAGGTTGGGATTGCGCCGCTTGCTTGGAGAAAAAAGCGTCACGAAGTAGGCAGCAATCAGTTTCAGTGCCACAATGGCATATTGTCCGACAGTGGTCATAGCTATTCAGTCTTGGAACTTCGGGATGGACGATAACAAAGTACGATAGCTGCAGCCATTGCTAGCAACGTGATGATGGAGACAATCAAGCCGATGTTGTCCAGACGGTTGAAGAGCGGCGCTTCGTTCTTGAACTCGATGACGTGATCGCCAGCGGGCACAAACATGGCGCGGAGCACGAAGTTAGCGCAGAGGTACTCGGCAGGCTTGCCGTCGATATAGGCGAACCAGTCAGGTGCATAGTGGATTTCACTGAAGACAGCCAACTGGTCGCTGCTGCTGTGCGAGACATATTTGCGATAGTCCGCACTCTCCTCTTTCTGGGGCTCCAATGCTATTGTGGCCGTGGTGTCAGTTCCGAATGCTGTATGCTTAACGCTATACTTGCTCGTGTCGATGACGGCTGTGACTGCAGGGTTGATCTCATTGAGGGCCAAGATTTCCTCGTTGGGATTGCCCACGGGCTTGATTTCTTGTACGAACCAGCAGTTGCCCAGCACTTGGTCGTCGGGTAGTCGTTGCACCTGGCCGTTCTGGAACACCACATAGCGGGTGTTGAGCATGGCCAGCACTTCAGGCTTGATATGACGGCTGAGATAGAAGTCGATAAGGTTCTGGTAACGGCTCAGTTTGGCAGCGCTGTAACCGCCGATCTGGTTATGGAAAGCCGCAGGTTTGCTGTCGTTAAAGGTATTGACGGCCAGATTGAACACGCGGTAGTCGTGGTCGCCGTTGCGGGCTGCCAACTCGTCAATATCTGTGTCCCACTGGTCGGGACGGAGTTCCAATTTGCGCGATTTCACGAAATTGTCCTCGTTAAGGTAACGACGGTCCAAACTCCACAAATCGACGAGTACCAGCACGCCTATAATAGCAATGACGATGCCGCTCTTCTTTAGTTTTTCGTTGTTGTAGAGCCAAATAACGACAGCGGCGAGGAGGATGAGGATAAGGCTGCGCCACGAGTCGCTGCGCAGCAAGGCCATACGATCGCTTACCAGCACGCCCTTGATCATATCCCATTGGTTGCCATACTGGGCAGCCATCTGGGTGTCGCTCAAACCGCTGTAGCTGAACGAACCGCTGAGGAGGAGCACCACAAGGATGAGGGCACTCAGGACGCCAGCTCCGATGTAGATGCCGAGGTTGACACGACGGCGGTTACGTTCCTTGTCGAGCACTGCCTTCAAGCCGAACACGGCCATGATCGCCACGCACACGTTGGACAGCACCAACGCCATGCTCGGAGTCCTGAATTTGTTGTAATATGGGATGTGGTAGAAGACCCATTCATTGAAGGGCAGGAAGTTTTTCCCCCACGCCAACAGAATGCCTATTATCGTGGCCACCAGCACCCACCAACGTTCGGGCCCGCGGGTGACAATCATGCCTATCAAGAAGAAAAGCAGTATTACGGCTCCGAAATAGACGGGGCCGCTGGTAAACGGTTGGTCGCCCCAGTAGAGCGGAGCCTGCTCGCTACGGAAAGCCTTGTAGAAAGCGCTCTCCTTGCTCATTCGTTCTCCGCTGCCGCCACCCATTGCACCGGGAACCAGCAGGGTGTAGGTTTCGCCGACACCATAACTCCATGCGTACGCATAGTCGATATCAAGACCTGTAGCGGTATTTTGAGCGGCTGTATTACTCTGCTCGTGGTAAAGGTCGTCGGGCGTCACCGTGATTTCGCTGCCGCCACGCATCGTATATTTGGCATACTCCTGGTTGACGAAGAGATGTCGCGCGTTGCAGCCAATGGCCAATCCAACACACAACAGCAAGATACCTGATGTGGCCGCAAAGGAAAGGATACGCTTGTTTACGATGGCATAGACCAGATAGACGAGTCCGATCGCCAAACAGCCAATGGCGGTGTAGAATGTAATCTGGATATGGTTGAACGAAATCTGCAAGATGAGAGAAACAGCGAAGAGAATGGTTCCCCACAGCACTTGCCGGTTGCGCGTCTTTTTGTCCATATCCTTGTCGATAGCGGCCTTCATGGTCATGAGCATACCGGCCAAGATCGGCGCCATCATGGCCATGCACCATGCTTTTGTGGCATGGCCGGCTTCTATGATGATAATATTGTAACTTCCTAATCCGAAGCCGACTGCCCCCAACATCGCCAGCCATGGGGAGAACCCCAACAGTACCATGGCAATATAGAAGCCCAGGAGATAAAGGAAGATAATGACTACTGTACTGGACAGACCGGTGTCCAGCATCAGAAGAACTCTATTTAAATGCTGAAACAGAGACTTCTGACTTTGACCCCATATCTGGTATGAAGGCATGCCGCTGAACATGGCCTCCTCCCATTTTGGAAGATGGCCTGTCCTCTCTGCTTCCATTCGCAGTTTATAACTTGCCGCAGAAGATTTCTGCTGGTCACCTTGAACCAGCGTCTTGCCTTCATACACAGGCATAAGATATACAGATGCCATTACGAACATGGCGACCACCATCATCAGGTGAATCCAAATGTTTTTCTTTTTCATATCCATTATTTGAGTGATTGCAAAATCATATACCTGAATCATTCATACACGATTCAGGATCCTGTATTATTTTTGATAAATTAAAGGCTGCAAAAGTACGAAAAATTAGCGATTACCGCTCCTTCATCCTTCTCACTCCCTCTTCAACACTTACCTTCGCACGCCACTTCAACAACTCCAGGTTCTTGGCGATCGGGGCGACGGCGTACATGGTGTCCATCGGGCGGTAGGGACGGCCGCCCCAGTTGATGTTGCACTTTTTGCCGAACTCGCGTTCCACAATGGCGGCCAGCTCGCGCGGGGAGGTGCCCCGGCCCGTGCCGATGTGAAACTCCTCGCCGTTGCGGATGCCTGCGAAAAGGTCCAGATTGCGGATCAGATGCAGGAAGAAGCCGGCGACATCCTCCACATGGGTGAAGTCCAAAACCTGTTCGCCCAAGGTCATATCTACAGGTGTATCGGAGGTGGTGGCCTCGATGATGTAGTCGATCAGCTTCTTGGCTGTGTCTTTGCCGCCATAGATGGTGTATGGCACTAACTGCACGTATTTGAAGCTGTAAAGCTGGGAATAGTACTCGACAAACTGCCTAAAGGCCGTCTTGGTGGCGGAATAGAGGTAGGCGTCACAGATCTGTTGCGTGCCCAAACGGTATTGCGCAAAGGTGCCGATGTTGACAAACAATTTCAAATCAGGGCATTGCGAGACATAATGCAGCAACTGTACCCCAAAGGTGAGGTTGGCGGACATCATCGGCTCAATGATGTCCCAATCGTTGCGACTGGTGGAAAGCGTGGCCAAATGGAACACCATGTCCGGCTTGAAATCCACGATTTGTGCCATCTCCTCTACCGATATGTGCCGGCATTGTTTCTGGGGAAACAGCTTTTCCGCCTTCTCCACCGAACGGTTGAGGGTCATGATTTCCACCGAAGATTCGTTTTCCACTAACATCGGGATGAAATTCTGTCCGATAAAGCCCGTAGCACCTGTGATTACTATTCTCATTGTCATTGAATTATTGATAAAAGGCGGCACGTGATGAGACGCGGCATGCCAAGTCTCTACCGTTTGTATTTGTATTCGCCGAATGGGGGCAGATTCTTGTCCTTTTCCGACAAAATCGGGTCTTCAATGCCCCAATCGAACCCGAAAGAGTCGTATTTGATGCCTACATCGTCTTTGCCGGAGTGGTCCTGCGTGGACATGTACATCACGATGGACTCGTCTTGCAGCACGCGATAACCGTGCGCACAGCCAATTGGAATATACAGAGCCACAGGATCTTGCTCGTCCATCACCACATCGAACACCTGCCCGTATGTGGGGGAGTCTTCCCGAATGTCGAGGATGACATCGTGGACCTTGCCTCGGATGATGGAGACGATTTTCTCGCACGCCAGTTCGCCCACCTGCAGGTGCATGGCGCGGATGACGTTGAGCTTGGACTTGGTGAACCACACTTCCTTGATGTCCGTATTGATTTCAGCGGGCGCATTGGCCGCGAAGGTGTAGGCGTTGAAGGGTTTGTACAGTTGGCCGCGAAGATCGTTAAAGGGCTTGAGACGAATAAGATAGAGCCCCTCTATATTGGTTTTTGAAAATTCCATTATTGCAGATATTGTTCTATTTGTTTGACACACAACGAATAAACATCTTCATGCTGATAGCGCATATACCAGTCGGCGGTGAGTTCGGCTGTTTGGTCGAGGTTGAGCCGCGGGTTCCAGCCCAACTGGAAGCGGGCTTTGCTGATATCCAGCATCAGCAGGTTGGCCTCGTGCACCGCGTTCGGGTCGGAGGCATCCTGCAACGAGCCGCTGCCGTAGTGTCGGATCAGCAGCGAGGCGATGTCCCACACGGTGGCGATGGATTCGGCGTTCGGACCGAAGTTCCAGCCTTCGCAATAGCGAGTGGGATTCTCCCACATCTTCTGCGCCAACAGCAGATAGCCGCTCAGCGGTTCAAGGACATGCTGCCACGGACGAACGGCAGTGCGGTTGCGGATGGCGATGGGCGTACCTGTCTCCAATGCGCGGATGCAATCGGGGATGATGCGGTCCTTGGCCCAGTCGCCGCCGCCGATGACGTTGCCGGCACGCACGCTGGCGATGGACTTATGATGTTGTTCGTACTTGTCGGGGTGCATGAACGAGCGGCGCCACGAGGAGATGGCAATCTCCGCCGCACCCTTGGAGGAGGAGTACGGATCGTAGCCGCCCATGGGCTCGTTTTCACGGTAACCCCAGATTTGCTCGCGGTTTTCGTAGCATTTGTCCGTGGTGATCATCACCGCGACTTTGGCGGACGAGCATCTGCGGAAAGCCTCCATCACGTGGATGCTGCCCATCACGTTGGTCTGGTAGGTCTCCACCGGCTGCTCGTACGACAACCGCACAATGGGTTGCGCCGCCAAGTGGAAAACGATTTCCGGTTGGTACTGCTCAAAAACGGCGTTGACCGTTTCCGCATCGCGGATGTCTCCGCGAATGTCGGTGATTTTGTCGGCAAGGCCTGACAGAACGAAATTGTCCTTGTCGGTGGCGGGATCTTGTGCCAATCCGACGACTTTGGCCCCCATTTCGTGCAGCCAGATGGCGAGCCAGGAGCCTTTGAAGCCGGTATGGCCGGTCACCAAAACCGTTTTGCCTTTATAAAACTGTTGAAAGATGTCTGTCATAATGTCTTGATTACCAGTTTTTCCAGGGAGCATTTCCTGCATCCCACAACTTGTTGAACTCCTTGTTGTCGTTCAGCGTGTCCATAGCCTTCCAGAATCCGGTGTGCTTGTAGGCGTGCAGCTGTTTGGCCGCCATGATTCGCTCCATGGGCTGGCGTTCGAACATCTCAGTGTCATCACCCAGATAGTCAAAGAGTTCCGGTTCGCATACGAAGAAGCCCGCGTTGATCCAGGAACCGCCCTGGTCGGGTTTCTCCTTGAAGGAAAGCACGGAATTGTCGTTATCGTCAATCTCCAAGACGCCCAGTTTGCCGCTCGGCTGGTAGGCCATCATGGAGAGCACCTTGCCCGATTTCTTGTGCGCCTCGATGGTGTCCAGGATGTTCACATCGGAGAGGCCGTCGCCGTAGTTGAGCAGGAAGGGCTCGTTGCCGACGTACTTCTTCACGCGGTTGATGCGGCCGCCGGTCATGGTGTTCAGGCCCGTATCGACCATCGTTACCTTCCAGTTTTCAGAGTGGTTGTCAAGCACCTCCAGACTGTTGTCGGAGAGATCCACCGTGATGTCGCAATTGTGCATGAAATAATGAGCAAAATACTCTTTGATGACATATTGCTTGTAGCCGCAGCAGATTATAAACTCATTGAAACCGAATTGGTTATAGTATTTCATGATATGCCACAGGATGGGTTTTCCCCCGATTTCAACCATCGGTTTCGGAATCAGATTGGTGGCTTCACTGAGTCGGGTGCCAAAACCTCCCGCTAACAAAACTACTTTCATATTGACGATTATTGTTGTAAATAAATGGTTTCTTGTGATTTTTTGGAGGCGCGTCTCGTAAAGAATTCGTCCAGGAATCCTATGCCATAGCCGCACAGTTGGATATAACTGGTAAGTATGGAGAGAAGCGCAACCTTGATTTTCTTGTTCTTGATCAGGGATTCGCAGAAGATGGCCAAGATGTAGAGGGCGATTGGCAGCAGCCAGATCCACCACCACTGGCCGAAGGTGCTGTCGCCGCAACAACGGGCGATCAGGGCGATGAGAGCCATCAGTACGAGGAACACGTTGCCGAGGAAGAAGCAGGTAGGCAGCAGATAGACCAGTTTGAACGAGCCGGGGTGCAGAGTGGTAAGCAGAATCCGGGCTTTCCCGAAGGTGTTCACCTGTTTGTAGAATTTTTTCAGGTCGATTTTGCGCTTGTGGAAGAGGGAGGCCTCCTTGATGAGCCGGGTGGTGAATCCCGCTTCGCGAATACGAAGGCTCTGGTCAATGTCTTCCCCGATAATGTCCTGGAATCCGTCCACTTTGTCATAAACCTCCTTGGAAAATCCCATATTGAAGGTGCGGGGCAGGAACTTGTCAACTTTTTTGGTGCCGCCGCGGATGCCGCCGGTGGTCATCATGGAGGTCATGGAGTAGTTGATGGCGAGCTGGACGTCCGAAAAATCCTGATCCGCGCTGTCGGGCCCGCCGTAGCAATCCACATAGTCGTTTTGGAGCTTCTCCCGCACAATGGCGATATATGTTGGAGGGATGATGCAGTCGGAGTCGAAAAAGAGGTAATAGTTGCCGGCAGCCAGGTCCATACCCTTGTTACGGCGTTGGCTTCGGCTGTACTTGGGGTAGAAATGATGATGCACGTTGACGCGGTCGGCATAGCGTGCGCAGACCTGGTCGCAGCGGTTCGGGGAGTCGCCTTCCATGATCAGCACCTCAAAGTCCTTGTCGGTCTGATTCGCCAGACTCTCCAGCAGTTCGGTCACCTCGTCGGGCCGGTTGTAAACGGGAACGATGATGGACAAGCGGATTTCTTTTTCAACAGCCATTTCCTATTTATTTATAGTTTGCAAAAATACAAATTTTATACGAATCTGAATCTGGAATTTTTGTATCTTTGCGCTATGAACAATAATCCCCGCATCACCCAATCCATCCAGCAGTCCATCGCCGTGAAGCAGGCGATGTTGGACGATAATGATTTTCTGAGCCGCATTGAGCGTGCAGCGCAAATCATCACCGAGTCGCTGCGCGGCGGCGGCAAAATCCATTTCTGCGGCAACGGAGGCAGCGCCGCCGACGCACAGCACCTCGCCGCAGAACTCTCCGGACGCTTCTACTTCGACCGCCCGCCCCTCAACGCCGAAGCCCTCCACTGCAACACCTCCTATCTCACCGCCGTGGGCAACGACTACGGCTACGACCTCATCTTCGCGCGCCTCTTGCGCGGCACCGCCAAGGAGGGCGATGTCATTGTGGGTATCTCCACCTCAGGCAACTCCCAAAATATTCTCAAGGCCTTTGAGGTGGCCAAGGAGATGAATGTCAAAATCATCGCCATGACCGGCGAGACCGGTGGTGCTATGAAAGACTATGCAGACATATTGCTGAATGTGGCCTCCAAGGATACGCCACGTATCCAGGAAAGCCACATTATGATAGGACACATTATTTGCGAGCTCGTGGAGACCGCAATGTTCGGTTCCAGACTTTAGCGAAGATTCACCCCTTCTTCCCCATTCTCAGCACCTTTTGGATCAGGTCGTTCAAGTAAGGAGAGACCTTCCCGTAATACATTACCAGCAGGCCGACTAGTGCTACGATGCCTGTGCGTATCAGCGCCTCCACGATCCTGAACGCCATCGAAGGTTCCTGTGCATATTTGCCCACGAATGCTACTATCAGATAGTTCAGGCCCAGCATCAACAGACCGATAGCCAGTACTAAGAGCTGCTTCCAACTGAACGGGTAGGTGCCCACCCGCCATTTGATGTACAGCAATAATATGACCAAATAGATAGCGTTTGACCCCAATGTGGCCAACGCTCCACCCTCAATACCACAAATCGGAATCAAGTAGTTGTTCAAGCAAATAGACGAGATCAGCAGTATGATTGTGAAAAACAGGGAGGTGTAGTACCAGCGAGTATAGCTGAGAGAAGAGCCCCCTATGTTCAGGGTGGAACTTATCAACTTGGATATTCCCAATATCAATACCACCCACTTTCCGGCAGCATACTGTTCGCCATTGGGCAAGATATCGAAAAACAGGTCTAGGTTAATCCATATTAAAATCAAGATGGCCATGCCAGCGAGAAGCAGGTTGATAGATACCTGCTGGAACAAGCTGTTGGCGGTCGCCAAATCAGGCGGTGTGGCCCGGAGTGCCACGGCGATGCGCGGCTGTACAATCGCATTCAACGACCGCGCGGGAATCTCCACCATTGTGGCTATGTAGTTGGCAATAGCATAGACGCCCGTGAACATCAACCCCATCTTGGCACTGATGAAAAAGCTGCTCAATGTAGGCATCACACTGCCCACCAAGGCTGCTGTAATCAAAAACAGCGTGTATAACAGAAAATCACGCCGCAATTCCGGGGTGATGTTTTTGAAGTTGGGCTTGAAAGAGATTTTTTGTGAGAAAAGCAGATAACAGAGATTCAGTAATGCTCCCAATCCGTACGTCACACAAAAAACAATCACCAGTCCGTCCAGATTTATTACATGCCACAATCCGAACAGCAAATATCCGACTAATAGTCCAACCCGGATGAACACCTCACGTATCAATCTCGGGATGGCCACCCTCTCCAAAATTGTTGCGTTAGCCTCGAAGACATACATGTACAACATGAAAAAGGCCATCGGGAGGGTGTAGTAGATGTAGTTGACGAACAAGGGCGATTTGTCTTCAAATACACGCACTATCAACCCTTTGAAGGCGAAAAAGCAAACCAGGAACAGGAAAAATCCGACAAAAGGAATAATCAATGTCCAGAAATAGAGCCCCTGCTGATTGCGACTGCCGTCCTTGAAATGTGGATAAAAACGGAAAGTTGACGAACTTGTACCCATCAATGCCAACGAGCTGAAGAGCGTGGCGGCATCCACCAGCACACGCGTGAGGCCGACCTCCTCCGTCGTCAGGTACGACGTGATAATAAAGAAGGTCGTCACAAAACCGATAATCACCCCGATGTACGTGGCGATGGTTCCTTTGATGCTTTGTCGAACGATGATGCCCATGGGAGGAGTTAAAAGGTTAAGTGGCAAAAGTACATGAAATTCTTAAATTTAGCAGGGAAGAATGCTTTGTGGAGGGAGTAATGACGAGATACTTTAATACCCGAACACCCTTGCGGCTTCTTTCATCCGCTCGCGGACGGGCACGTCGAAGGGACAGCGCTCCTCGCACGCGCCGCACTGCACGCAGTCGCTGGCGTGATGCGCCAGCAGCTTGTATTCGGCGGCTAATTCTGCACTCACTTCGCCCGCCAAGTTGGCCTTGTCCAGCATCTTGTTTACCTTGGCGATGTCGATGCCCACGGGACAGGGGTCGCAGTGCGAGCAGTAGGTGCAGCTGCCCTTGCCAGGTGCTGCTTGTGCTGTGGGTTTGCTGAGGGCGGCGTTGTAGTCCTTCTCCTCGTCGGTGGCTTTGTTGTAGTGCAAGTATTCGTCCACTTTGCTGGCATTGTCGATGGTGCACAAAACAGAAGCTACGCACGGTTTGGCCAGCACGTAGGCGCAGCACTGTTCGCGGGTAAGGGCCGTCTTTAAAGGCGATTTCTCGGCATCTAACAGTCGGTCGCCGCCACCGAAGGTCTTCATCACCGTGATGGCGATGTTGTGCTGGGCGCAGTAGTCGTACAACTCCACGCGCACGGGGTCGATGCCCGGCAGCATCTCATCGAATGTGGAAGGATCCCACGGATTCTTGCCCGACACCACACGGTCGAAGGCAGGGTTGAGGCTGAACATGATGACCTCAACCAGCCCGCTCTTGGCGATGGCGAGGGCCACTTCGGCATTATGACTGCTTACACCGATGTGCTTGATCTTGCCCTGTGCTTTCAAATCCTTGACATATTGCAGATAATCACTGCCTTGTACACTCTCCCAATCTTCCATCTTGTCAAAGATGTGCATCATACCTATGTCTATATAGTCGGTGTTCAGGCGGGTGAGAAGGTCTTCAAAGCCTTTTTTGCATTTTGCCACATCGCGGGTGCGCTCGTGGCTCTTGCCGTTCCACCAGCAGCCGATATGTCCTTGGATGATCATCTCCTCGCGGCGGTCGCCGAGCCCATAGCCGATGTTGCTGCGCACCTTGGGGTTGGCGTCGTAGATGTCCATGTAGTTCATGCCGTGGTCGAGGGCGTAGGTCACCAGATCGCGCGAGGTGGCGGAGTCGATTTCGTCAAAGCCGCCGCAGCCGAGGCCTATCACGCCTACGCGCAGGCCAGTGCTGCCTAATGTGCGGTACTCCATGTCGGGATTTTCGGTGAAGGTCTTCTTCTGTTGGCAGGAGAAGGTGATGAGGGCCAGACAGAAGATACAAAAGGCTTGGAGAAGATACTTTTTCATTCTTTGCGTTTTTTGATTCTAAACTGGCCGCAAAGGTAAGAAAAAATGTTGTTTCTTCCCCAAGCCTAATGAATATCCAAGGAAACTTGATTTTATTTCTCCAGTATCTCCTTGTGTGTCGTCAGGATGGTTTTGGCCGTGCCTTTTTGGTTCGTGAATTCGAACATCGACATGGCATACCAGCCCTCGTAGTCAGGAGCCCAGTAGCGGATGCCCGCCATGCCGTTGGCCTTGCCCCATTTCACTACGTCGGCGTAGATATTGGCCTGACCCTTCTGGTCGTGTTTGTAGCCCTTTACCTTCTTGTTCCATCCGGCAAAAGGTCCGTCCATCTTGCCCGACGGATAGGAAAACTCGCCAATGAACACGTTAAGCCCGCATTTTTTGTTGATTTTCTTGACCGTGTTTTTCAAAAGCCCCTTCTTGTTCAACGACATGGACGGGGCACTGGGATAGTAGCTGATACCGGCGGTTTCCATCTCATAACCATTCTGTTTCATGTATTTGAAGAAGGCTACGCTGCAACTTGCCGGGAAAACCACAGTGGCGATGTGTGTCGAGAATTTGACATTGGAAGCATCTTTGCCCAGTTTTGCGTAAGCGTTCAGAATACCCCTTTTCACCGCAGCGTAGGCTTGTGCATCGTGTTTCCATACATGTTTCTTCAGCCAACCGCGTGCAAACACAGGTGCCGTGTATTTCTTGAGGGTTCCGGCTTTTGCCAGTTTGGGATCCACAGCGGTTTTCAGTCCCATGCTGATGCCGGCGAAGCCGAAATTGGCCTCGTTGCCGAGATTCCAGTTCTCCACGGTGCAACCTGTGTTGAGAATGGCCTCGGCCACAAATTCGCCGTATGCTTCCAGTACCACGCAGATTTCATCGAGGGTCAATTCCTCCCAAGCTTTTCCATTCATCAGGTAATTGAATTCCGGATACTCGTCAAAGCGCGGTGCCTGCTGCTTGTCCATATCCATGTAGGTGTAGGCGCACATGATTTCCGGGTTGATGGGCATGTCCAAAGCAGCCGCGATCTGGCACAGACGGATGGCTTGGTCAAAGGTGTGTACGTTGGCATTCTCATCGGGAACGCCGTCCACAAGGTCTTCTGCGGTGACATGGCGCTTGGTGGCCACGCGGACATACATCTCCGTGGAACCGAGTTCGCGGTAAATAGTCTGCAACTCTTCAGGTGTTGCTGCTGTCTTGTCTCCGACCACAAAAGAGTATCCCTTTTGGAACTGGTTCAAGGAGAAGGGACTCAATGAGAGGGCTACGCGGAAGTCTTCGGACTCGTTCTTTGTCGGAGTCTTGACTTTGCGTTCGCGCGTTCCGTCAAACAGCAAGGTGAGAATTTGTGAATCGTTCTGCATCTTGACGATGTGCTGGCTCTCCACCTCCGTGTTGTTGACGGTGGTGTAACCCACGTATTCCATAATGTCGCCAAGGTTGGGGACGTTGGGTTGGGATTGTTGATACGCACGGCCGAGCGTCTCTACGGTGCCCAAAAATTCGATGCGGTTTTTTCCGCCACCCTCGTTGCACAACATTTTGATGGATGTGGTGTTTCCGTTTTGATGTGCGGTCAAAACGTAGGTGCCCATGGAGGACAGGGTGACGCGAACATGGTGCGTGCCGGCAGGTTGGGACACACGGTCGTGCGTCTTTGCAATCACGCGTCCGTTCATGTCGGTGATTTCCATCGTCAACGTGCCTTCATTGGCTGTTGTCAACATCACATCGGTAGTGCCGTTGAACGGGTTAGGGTTGTTTTGTGACAATTGCAAGGGCGAATAATCATCCTTCCCTGTGGGGGCGACTCCAATATTCTTTTGCATGGTCATGGTGGTGTCGGGCCAGAGGATGGTCTTCTGCCATCCTTGGGTATGGTTGATGACGACCACGCGGTTCAATTGCATATAACGGCTGTTGTCATCACGCCCGGTGAAGGTGAGGGTGATGTTTTGCGCCACGGCGCAGAAAGCCATCAGTGTCAGCAGAGAAAATGTAAAGATTCTTTTCATATTAAACATATTTTTATTAATAAAGGTGCAAAAATACGGATTATTCCAGTCCCTCACAAGTCCCATCTGTCGCAAATATTGTTCTGTTTTACACTGTTTTTTTATTGATTTATATAAAAAATGCTATTTTTGTGGTCTGAATCACACCTGTATGAAAAAGAAGTCTTTGCCCCATCATAACCAATTGCCCATTTTCTTCACCGTTGAGGTGGATTCTTTATTGACAATAGAAGAGGACTACTTCCGACTCGTGGAATACCGTCCTGATCGCAATGTGCTACCTGAGTATTTCCGAATTGATTATTATTCCATTATGGTACTTGTTGAAGGAGAAATGCAATGTAGTATCAACCTTCATCACTTGCAGGCCAAAGCTCCTTGTGTCATCACCTTGTTGCCGGATTTTGTGTTGCATGTAGATACGGTATCCGATAACTGCGAGGCGTTGATATTGGCGCATAATGCCAAATTCGCCGAAGACTTGCAGATGAATGATTACTCCTATCGTGCCAAGCAGGCTGCCCGCGCTTATCCTTGTAATGAATTGGCAGAGGAACAATTGCAGACCACCGTTCAGTATTTCCGTCTTATGCAGGGTGTGTTGAGACAGCAGGGCAGCAATCCCAACACACGCGATTGCGCCCTCAAACTTACCAGCTCATTGTTTCGTTATATGCAAGGCATTTTTTCTGAAATATATGAACGGCAGGCGACCTGTTCCCGTGCCGAGCAGTTGACGGCGGATTTTTACAGTCTTGTGGAACAGAATTGCATCCAGCACAAGAATATTGCGTGGTATGCCGAGCAATTGTGTGTGACGCCTAAGTACTTGGCGAATGTCATCAGGAAAACGACTGGCAAACCTGTTGGCGCGTGGCTCGATGAGCACATTCTTTTGCAGGCGAAGACGCTTCTCACCACCACCCGCCTCACTGTCCAGCAGATAGCGGACAGGCTTGGCTTCAAGAACCAGTCTCATTTTGGCACCTTCTTCCGCCGGCATGAGGGAGTCGGGCCTGCGTTGTTCAGAAAGAGTGTGTAGTGAATACGCTTTTACATCATAATCGGTTGTTACCTCAAAACAATAATATTGGCGGGGTGTCGTTAATGCATGGTTAATGTAATTGTCACTCTGTACATCTACTGGAACGAAGCAATATCAGATTATGAGACGAATAAGAGATTTTTTTTATAAAACACTGTTTTTTAGCCTGTTGTGTAATAGTTGTATTCTGCTCTCCGCTCAAGTTTCCGGATTCGGGATTTCGCGCATCAATCAGGATGGTTCCGTGACTTTCCGCTATGTAGATTCAACAGCCAAAAAGGTTAAGTTATTATGTGATTGCGATTTGCGTCATCAAAAGACAATCGTTAAGACAGAAGGGGCACATAAAATCAAGATGCTGAAGGACAGTGCAGGTGTTTGGTCCTATACCACACCGCCATTGACGCCGGAGGTTTATACCTATCAGTTTATCACAGATAATGGATGGTTGCTTGACCCTGCCAATCCGGATTCTGTGCGTGTATATAGTCAAAAAAGGAGCTTTTTCGTTGTACGTGGAACCCCGCAGGCGGACTTGTATGTCACTGATGTCATGCAGGGGAAATTGGATACGCTTGTCTTGCATAGAAAGTCCGAAGGCAAAAGCCGAAGGATTCTGGTTTATACGCCACCGCAATATGCGGAGGGTTCAGACAGCTATCCTGTGCTGTATTTGTTGCACGGATTGAACGGCAACGAGACAGCATGGATGGACCGGGGACAGGCGGCGCAGATTTTGGAAAATCTCATCCTGCAGCAAAAGGCGAAGCCCATGATTCTGGTGATGCCCGATGCCAATCCCGAGTGCTTTGTGGGCCAAGACGAGACTGTGAGCCTGATGAAAAATATCCTTTTGTTTTCGAAATGGTCGAAACAGGAATTTGAACGCTGTTATCCGGAGATGGAGGCATTCTTAAAGGAGAAATATCGTTTTGCCGATTGGCAGGGAAGCCGTGCCGTGGCCGGACTTTCGGCTGGTGCCAAGCAATCGGCCAATCTGGCCAATATGTGCGACAGCACTTTTTCCGCGGTGGGACTGTTTTCGCCGGTGATTGGCAAACAGCAGCTTCCGGTAAGCCATTATTCCGAATATTGGATTAGTGGTGGCTCTGGTGATATTTTACATCCGCAGATGACAGCCTTTTGCAGGAAGCTGAAGCGCGAAGGAGTGAAATATTCTGCGCGCACGACTATTGGCGGCCACACCTGGCGCAACTGGCGTGTCTATTTCTCCGAATTTGTACAGACGATATTCTAAAAAAGAAGAGGCGGCCTTGCGACCGCCTCTTCTTCTTTCGGAATATGCTGAGATTTACTCCATTTCGCGATATTCTTTCACGATGTCCTTGACCATGGCAGGAGCCAGACGACCGAAGACCTTGCCGTCCACGAGGGCGACAGGGGCCAGACCGCAGGCGCCCACGCAACGCAAAGAGGTGAGGGAGAAGAGGCCGTTGGCATCGGTTTGGCCAACCTCCACGCCCAACTCTTTCTTGAAGGCGTCCAGAATCTTCTCGCCACCACGCACGTAGCATGCAGTACCCATACATACGGATACAGGGTATTTGCCCTTCGGCGTCATGGTGAAGAATGCGTAGAAGGAAACCACACCGTAAACCTTTGCGGTCGGCATGTGCAGTCTCTCTGCAATCAACTCCTGAACTTCTGCCGGCAGATAGCCGAGGAAGTCCTGCGTTTGATGTAAGACATTGATGAGTTCGCCAGGGTTGTTGCCGAAGTTATCGCAGATTTCAATAACTTTTTCCTTGACCTCAGGTTTCATTTTTATTATAATCTTCTTATTATCCATATTTATGCTTTTTTCAGATTAATTATTTGTTTAAATCCACTTCCACGGTGGTCTGTCTGTCGAAATAGTTGGTGTGCAACAATTCGTGAGACTTGTGACCGCAAGGTTCGCCCAGGTATTCTTTGTAGATAGCCTGGATGGACGGGTTTTCGTGGGATTTACGGATCGGCATCTCTCTATCGGCACGGTAGATGGCTTCCCAACGGGCCTTGATGATGTCGGCATTTCCGTGGTGCAGCGGTTGACCGGCACCGTCGATACAACCACCAGGACAAGCCATGATTTCGATGGCGTGGAACTGGCACTTGCCGGCTTTGATGTCTTCCAACAGCTTGCGGGCATTCTTCAGACCGTGTGCAATACCGATGTTCAATTTCAGACCATCCACATCGATGGTGGCGCTACGGACACCTTCCAAACCACGCAACTCCTCGAAATCGATCTTCGGAAGCGGTTTCTTGGTGATGACCTCGTATGCGGTACGGACAGCGGCCTCAATCACACCACCCGTGGTACCGAAAATCACAGCAGCACCGGTGGACTCACCGAGCGGGCTGTCGAATTCAGCATCCGGCAGGGATTTGAAGTCGATGTTGGCCATCTTGATGAGACGAGCCAGCTCGCGGGTGGAGATGGAGTAATCGACATCAGGATTGCCGTTTACCTTGAACTCGTCACGGCCAACTTCGTATTTCTTGGCCAAGCAAGGCATAACGGAAACGCTGATCATCTCTTCGCGTTTGATGCCAATCTTTTCAGCAAAATAGGATTTGGCGATAGCACCGAACATCTGTTGCGGAGATTTTGCGGTAGAAGGAAGATGACGCAACTCCGGGAACTGATGCTCGAAGAAGTTCACCCATGCAGGGCAGCAGGAGGTGAGTAACGGCAGCGGCACGTTCTTGTCACCGCCCAGATATTTGGTCAGACGGCTGATCAGCTCAGTGCCTTCTTCCATAATCGTCAAGTCGGCGGACCAGTCAGTATCGAACACATAGTCGAAGCCGAGAGCCTTCAGAGCAGCAGTCAGCTTGCCTGTAGCGATAGTACCGGGTTCCATGCCGAATTCTTCACCGATGGCCACACGCACAGCGGGAGCCACTTGGACGACCGTCTTCTTGGTAGGATCCACGATAGCGCGGAGAACAGCGCCGGTGTGGTCAACCTCGGTAAGAGCGCCCACCGGACATACGGCGACACACTGGCCGCAGAAGGTACACGGTGAGTGATCCAGATGTTGGTTGAAGGCGGTGGAGACCACTGCCGGGAAACCACGCTCGATGGCGGACAGAGCGCCCACGGTCTGCATCTCGTTACACATCGTCTCGCAACGACGGCACATGACGCACTTGTTCATGTCGCGGATGATGGACGGGGAAACCTCCAGTTGGTAGGAAGATTGCTCGTGCTCCGGTCCGATGAACGGGTTCTTGCGGATGCCGAAACGCACGGCGAGGTCCTGCAACTCGCAGTTGCCGTTCTTGGCGCACTGCAGACAGTCTGCCGGGTGGTCGGAGAGGATCAGCTCGAGAACGGTTCTACGGGCGTTGATGACGCGCATGGAATTGGTTTTCACCACCATGTCGGGCATACATTCGGTGACACAAGCGGGAGCCAGGTTACGACGGCCGGCTACTTCCACCACACAAATACGGCATCCGCCGGGTTTGTTGTGCACGCCCAGGTTGTTCAGCTCGAAATGGCAAAGGGTAGGAATATCGATACCCATGCCTTGAGCGGCTTTCAGAATAGTGGTACCTTTCGGTACTTCAACTTCTCTATTGTCTATTGTTAATTTTATCATATCCATATTAATACCCTTTTACTATTTAATACTAATTGCGTTAAACTTACATTTCTCAATACAGGTACCGCACTTGATACAGAGTTCTTGGTTGATTTCGTGCGGCATCTTCACCGTACCCTTGATGGCACCGACCGGGCAGTTGCGTGCGCAAGCCGTACAACCCTTACAGAGTTCAGGATCGATGACGTATTGTTTCAGGGCCTTGCACTGGCCGGCGGGACATTTCTTGTCAACCACGTGTGCCACATACTCGTCCCAGAAGTTGTCGATGGTGGACAACACCGGGTTCGGGGAGGTCTGGCCGAGACCGCAAAGGGCAGTGTCTTTGATGACATGTGCCAGGTTGCGGAGTTTGTCAAGGTCTTCCATGGTGCCTTGGCCCTTGGTGATCTTGTCGAGGATTTCGCACAGACGCTTGTTGCCGATACGGCAGGGTGAGCACTTGCCGCAGGACTCTTCCACGGTGAAGTCGAGGTAGAACTTGGCCACGGAAACCATACAGGAGGTTTCGTCCATGACAATCATACCGCCGGAGCCCATCATGGAGCCGGCAGCCACGAGGTTGTCATAGTCGATCGGGGTGTCGAGGAACTTCTCGGTCAAGCAACCACCGGAAGGACCACCGGTTTGAACGGCTTTGAACTTCTTGCCGCCCTTGATGCCGCCGCCGATTTCGTAGATGACTTCACGAAGGGTGATACCCATCGGGACCTCGATCAGACCGACGTTGTTGATCTGGCCAGCCAATGCGAACACTTTCGTACCTTTGGATTTCTCCGTTCCGATGGAGGAGAACCATTCCCAACCCTTGTTGATGATAACCGGGATGTTGGCGTAGGTTTCCACGTTGTTCACGTTGGACGGTTTTTTGAGATAACCTTCAACTGCCGGGAATGGCGGTTTGAAGGTAGGCTCGCCACGGAGACCTTCCATGGAGTGGATCAAAGCGGTTTCCTCACCGCAGACGAATGCACCTGCACCGTAGCGGAGGATGATGTCGAAATCGAAATCGGTACCGAAGATGTTCTTGCCGAGCAGACCGTACTCGCGGGCCTGGTTGATGGCCACTTGCAGACGGTGGATAGCCAGCGGGTATTCAGCACGGATATAGACCAAACCGATGGTGGCGCCGATACAGAAACCGCCGATGGCCATAGCCTCGATGATGGAGTGCGGGTCGCCTTCCAGGATGGAACGATCCATGAATGCACCTGGGTCGCCTTCGTCGGCGTTGCAGATGATGTATTTCTGGTCAGCGGCGTTCTTGGCACAGAGTTCCCATTTCAAACCTGTGGGGAAACCTGCACCGCCACGGCCACGGAGACCGGATTTCTTGATGATGTCGATGGTAGCTTTGGGGTCGTTCTGCTCCAGAACGGTGGCCAATGCCTTGTAACCGTCGCGTGCGATGTATTCGTCGATGTTTTCAGGATCGATGAAACCGCAGTTGCGGAGAGCGATACGCATCTGTTTTTTGTAGAAACCCATGTGCTTGGAGTCGGAAATGTGTTTCTGATCCTCGGGGTTTTCATACAGCAGGCGCTGCACTTTTCTACCTTTGATGATGTGCTCGTCGATGATTTCGCGGCAATCTTCGGGTTTTACCTGTGTGTAGAATGTGTTGTCGGGCAGAATCTTGACGATGGGGCCCTTCTCACAGAAACCGAAACAACCGGTGGCAACCACCTGCACGTCGTCGGTAAGGTTCTTTTCAGCCAGCAACTGGATGAAGTTTTCTTTAATTTTCGGGCTTTCAGAAGCGGTACATCCGGTACCACCGCAAAGCAAAATGTGATATTTGTAATTTGCCATTGGAGACCTCCTTGTTATTTGTTATCGATTTTTTCGTAGTTGACTGGAATTACGCCTTCGAGGATTTCACCACCCATGATGTATTTCGTCACCAGTTCCTGACCCTTCTTGGTGTCAACGTGACCGAATACGATGGGGTCCTCGCCCGGTTTTTTCACTTCCACGGTCGGCTCGGCATAGCAGTAGCCCATGCAGCCGGTCTGGGAAACGACAGCCTTGACGTTCTGCTTCTTGCACTCGTCAATGATGGCTTCCATCGTCTGTTTTGCACCGGATGCAATACCGCAGGTGGCCATAGCAACCTTAATTTGAACCAGGTTCTCTACGTTGTCGCCTTCTTCGCGCAACTCGATTTTGGATTGCAGCTCTTCTCTTTTTTTCTTGAGATCAGCCAATGATTTAATTTTTTCCATACAATTAGTATTTTTTGTAAGTTGTTGAATTATATGATTTTAAATTTAATTTTTTAAAAAATGGGCATAAAAAAGCCACCGTTTCTAAAGCGGTGGCAAATGTAATAATATTTCTAATACAAAACGTCTGTGTATCCCCTAAAAAAGTGATGGGTTTGAAAACTTCTTTTCCAGCTTCACTTCTTTGTAAATCTGCGTGATGATTTCTTTGGTATATAATGGAAAATCTGCTTTCATCATCCAGTCGTAATAAGCTGGTTCTTTGATGAATACAGTAGAAACAGGCACGCCTTTGTGCTTGCCGAAATTGAAGACCGCATTCTGGTTTTTGTCCAGCACGATATGGCCGGCAAGGTCCACGGTGTGATGTTCTCGCGTGAACGCGCTAAGGGCCTTCACATCCCCATTAATTGGGATGCTGGTCGCCTTGGTGCGCGGGTCGGTGTAAGGCACGTCCTTGTACTTCTCCAGCTGGGCCTTGAAGACCTCGTAGGTGGCCTGCGTGTCTGCACTGGCCTGATGTGCATCCTCCAAATTGGCATGGCAGTAGAACTTGTAGGCTGCCGTCAGATTCCGAGGCTCCATTTTGTGGAAAATGTTTTGCACATCCACCAGATAGCGGTTGCGCAGGTCGAAATGCTTGCCACAGCGCAGAAATTCTTCTACCAACAAGGGGACGTCGAACTTGTTGGAGTTGAAGCCCGCCAGGTCCGCATCGCCAATGAACTGCAGGAGATCGTCAGCCATCTCCGCGAAAGTGGGCTTGTCTTTCACATCATTGTCTGTAATGCCATGGATAGCAGACAATGATGTGAAAGACAAGCCCACTTTC
>Ga0265298_10000593_pt1 | contig 53800 bp, 40 predicted proteins | sample AusTroGonzalo_MG_3_FD_193486 | JGI IMG/M metagenome (GOLD analysis project Ga0265298, IMG submission 193486) | Bovine rumen microbial communities from tropical cattle in Woodstock, Queensland, Australia - Gonzalo_01 | ecosystem: Host-associated > Mammals > Digestive system > Stomach > Rumen ... | reverse complement strand
AAGTAAAAGACCCACAGCCTACCCCCATCCCTTGCCCATCTTCGCAAATGGGGATTCGCTCACCTTTGTGGGGCCGTAGCGACATTCAGTCACTACTCTAAAGACCCCAGTCGCCCAAAGGGAAGGGGGAAAATGAAAAATAAGTATTAATGTAATAACAAAGTCCTCTGAACCTCGGCTCCCTCCCTCTTGGGGAGGGCGGGGGGAGAGGCCGGAACTATATTATGAAATATATTAAACCCGCATTGCGCGTTGAATCGGCTCAGGTTGTCAATATGTTGGCAGAGAGCCTGGTAATAGATGGCAAGACCACAGTAGATGGTGGTCAAGCTTTGACAAAGGAAAACGATTGGGCCATCTGGTCCGACGAGGACTAATCTGTATTTTTATATCTAATTTTCAGAAGGCAACTCTTAACGGGGTTGCCTTTTGTTATAAGTGAAAAACAAAATAAGAGAGAAAAAGAAAATTTTTTCTAAAATTATTTGGTAATATATAAATAAGGTATATATTTGCCCAAACCTTAGCGTTAACATTGACACAACCAACTATTTCTATATATAAATTAAACTATTACTAACCCTAAATTTAAACATTATGAGAAAAATCAAACTTCTCTTAGCCACCATGCTATCAATATTTGCATGGACTAGCGCAATGGCACAAACAGATGCAGAGTATGAAGCTGCACTTGCTGCCATTACAGACAATGGCGTGTATTACGTTAAGACTAACGTAAGTTCTACCTATTATTACCTAAAAGATGACGGTACATTAACCTCATCTAAGTCAGATGCTGCGTATTTCATCTTCCAGAAAACTAAAGGCGAGTACAAAGAGTATGGTTTCAAGCTTAACAACAACGGAAAATACTTTAGCAATCCTGCAAGTAGTGGCAATATTAATGATACAAAGCTTAACACTAGTACTCGTGGCGATGACTCTTGGGAGGCTCAGGCTTTTTTCCTGAAAGAAGGAAAGTATGCAATCCGCACTTGTAATGTATTACCTGCAGAAAGTGGTTGGAATCATGTAGGCAGTGCATTCTGGACTGTCAAGATTGGCGATGTAACTACTGCTGGATATGACTGGGACCCCAACTACTGCTGGGAACTGGAAATAGATGAGACCAAGACACAACAGTCTTTAGCATATGAGACCGCCTCCAACTGGCCATTTAAGATTCAGGCTGCTTCTGGTTATATCAAAGATGCTTCTCAGTATTACAGCAACGCTAAGCAAACTAGTGAAGGTACATACGAGGCTATGTTGGATGGTGTATATTCAAGCTACTTCCATTCTTGCTGGAGCAACGGACCTTCAGAAGACCATTATCTGCAGATTGAATTGACTGATCCTGTTCAGGAGTACCAATTCTATTACAAGAAGCGCCATAGCAATAATAACAACCGTCCTACAAAGATTGTTATCTCTGCCAGCAATGATGGCAAGAGTTTCACAGAGATCAAGACTATTGACTCTGGTCTTCCAACAGATGAAAAAGTACTGGATTATGTATCTGATGTAATCGATCTTGGTGCTGCTTACAAGTATGTCCGTTACACAGTGCCGACCACAAATAATGGTGCAGCAAACAACGGTCATGTGTTCTTTACCTTCTCTGAGTTTTACATGCTACCAGTCAAAGAAATCTTCCAGAATGCTATGAATATCTACAAGCAAGGAAAAGCAAGATTCAGTTTGACAAGCGAAGACATTGCTAAAATCAATCAGATAGAAGATGACCTGAACAATGCTATGATTGATGTTACCTATCAGGTATCATTCAACGGTAAGATTGTTGCTACTGAATCTGCTCAGAGTGAGCCTAACACAGCTCCTTCATTGCCAGAAAGTCTGAAGAGAGACTTCGTTTCATTCTCTGATCCTGATATCGCTGTCATCACAAAGGTTAACAATGTGGTAACTTATACCGCTACTTGGGATGAAAGTGTATTCAAACTTTCTACAGACTATGAAAACGCAAAATGGCAGAACATGGTTATGCGAGCCACATGGTACGTTACTACAGACCAGAAGGATGGCGATGGTGCATACAAAACTGTTAACGCCAATGCTTACGGACTCGGCACCGATGCTTATCAGTGGGCATTTATAGGTAATCCTTGGGAAGGTTTCAAGATTCTCAACAAGGCAGAAGCGGGTAAGAGTTTCGGCTTCACGGAAGACCAAAAAATAAACCAGGGTATTCCTACATTCTTGCCTGAAGATGAGGGCGAACATATCTGGAGAATTGCTAAAAGCACCTCTGGTGTTGGCAAGTTCTATCTGAACGTTCCTGGCACCAACCTCTATATCAACCAGTATGGTGGCGCAGGCGGAAGCGTTAAGTTCTGGAATAGTGCAAGTAACGTTAGTGATGCTGGTTCTTCTTTCACAGTATTTGATATTCCAACAGACTTCTCTGAGTATGTTGCATCAGAGATTGCTCCAGCAATAGAGACAGAAGCTAAGTACTTTGTATTCACTGATGCTGCTAAGGCAGCAATCGGTTACGATCCCGCATACAAGACCGAGTGCTCTTATAATGCTTATAAGAGCATGAAGGATAAACTGGCTGCAGCATTAAGTGATGTCACTAACTTTGTTCTTCCCGAGTCTGGCGTTTATTTCCTGAAGAACAAGAACAATCCTAGCAAGGGTCTCATGGGCATGGATCCCAGCGACGCAAATATGTATGGTGACTACGCTGCCATAAAAGACGCAAGAAACTATGTAACGCTGACCAAGGTGGGCGAAAAGACCTATACTATCAGCCTGATGGGCAAGTATGCTCCCGCTACTGTAGCACAGAGTCAACCAGTTAAGGCTACTACAGAAGCTAACACCTACACTGTCGTTATTACGAAGCCAGGCTATGCTGCATTCCAGGCTGATCCGGAATCCAATATGTCTTGCCTGCACCGTCGCAGTGAGGGTGACATCGTAGGTTGGGAAGCAGCTGCCGACGCATCTATGTGGGAAGCTATTGACGCTACCAGTGTAAAATACGAAATCAAAGAGGAAGGCTATGCTACAGCATACCTGCCATTCCCTGTTAATTTTGAAGAAGCAGTTTCTGTTACTGTTCCTGAAGCTAAGGGCGTTTGGACATTTGATAATCCTGAGAACCCAATGGCTGGTAAGGGTACTGCTACTATGGGTGCCACCGGTGGCGTAACAATCGCAGATGGTGTTGTTACCGTTCCTGTAGGTGACAAGCTGATTATGAACACTAACGCCAACGCAACAGAACTCAAGAACTACACCTTCATGATGGATATTATGGTTCCTGCAGACAAGGGCTCAGATGAAAGTCTCAATCCTTACACTGCTCTCTTCCAGAACAAACCTAATAATGATGATGATGGTAGTTTCTTCATCTACTGGCATAAGACAAACGGCAGAAAGATTGGTGTTAACTCTGGTGGCTTAGGCTATGGAGGCAGCATTGAATTAGGAACTTGGTACCGTGTTGTATTCGTATCAAATAACTCTACAGCTACCGTTTATGTAAATGGTGAGAAGACAGGTGCTGCTACTTCAGCTGTTGGACAACACTGGACATTGAAGGACAGAGTACTCTTCTTTGCAGATAACGATGGTGAGGAGAATTTGGTTAAGACTTCAGAGATTCGTTTCTGGGATCAGCCTTTGACAGCAGAACAGGTTGCTGTTTTGAGTACTGTTGGTACAAATGACATGGCATCTTCTTCAGAGACTGGTGTTAAGGCATATAGCGGTAAGATTAACGGCAATTACCTGACTCTGAATGAGATCAATGGTATTGTTCCCGAGAAGACTCCTGTTGTCCTGAAGGGTAATCCTGGCACATACTCTTTCCTCATTCCTAAGGATATTCTTGGTTTGCCACATATCGAAAACGATCTGAAGGGTACACTCGAACCTATCGATGCTACTGGTAAGTATGTTCTGGCTCAGCCAGAAGGGGAGAAGATTGGCTTCTACCTGGCTAATGAGGGTGAAATTGCTGCTACCAAGGCATACATTGATCGTGCCAGCAACACAGGTCCTCTGGTTAAGGCATTCTACTTCAATGGTGATGGTACTACCTCAATTAACAGCCTCACCCCAGCCCTCTCCGAAGGCGAGGGAGCAATTTACAATATTGCTGGTCAGCGCATCAATAAGCTGCAGAAGGGTATCAACATCGTGAACGGAAAGAAGATTCTGAAATAGGACCCACCCCGGCTCTCCCTTGTAGGGAGGGTGGGGGAAAGGTTATTGATAAAATGATTACTAACTTATGACCCATACCCTCATTAGTCACCTCCCCTGACGGGGAGGATGGGAGGGGTCTTTATATGAAATACATTAAACCCGCTTCGCGCGTAGAAAGTGCTCAGGTTGTCAACATGTTGGCAGAGAGCTTAGTGATAAATGGTGAAATCACTGTAAATGGTAATCAAGCCCTGACTAAGGAAAGCAGTTGGGACATCTGGTCAGATGAAGAAGATTAACATCTTTCCTCTATAATCAGGAAGGCAGCTCTCGCTAGGGAGCTGCCTTCTTTCTTTACCGTATGTTGCATATATTAGTTAACAATACCAAAAACTGGGTATATTATTTTGTGGGTATAATAATTTATAGCTATATTTGCAAAAGTAACAAATGTTTAACCATATAATAAGATTGAGTTATGGCAAAATGGATATGTCCTGTATGCGGTTACGTTCACGAAGGTGATACCGCTCCCGAGAAGTGCCCCCAGTGCAAAGTTCCTGGAAGTAAGTTTAAGAAGATTGAGGATGATGCTCCTCTGCAGTTTGTAACAGAGCATGAATTGGGCATTGCCGATGCCATTCCCGCAGGTCCTGATGGTGATTTCGTTCGCCAGGGTCTGAAGGATCACTTCATGGGCGAATGTAGCGAGGTTGGTATGTACCTGGCTATGAGTCGTCAGGCAGACCGTGAGGGCTATCCCGAGATTGCTGAGGCTTTCAAGCGGTATGCATTCGAGGAGGCTGATCATGCTTCACGCTTTGCCGAGATGTTAGGCGAGGTTGTATGGGATACCAAGACCAATGTAGAGAAGCGTATGCTGGCCGAGGAAGGTGCTTGCAAGGGCAAGATGGAGATTGCCAAGATTGCCAAGCAGCTGAACTTGGATGCTATCCACGATTCTGTTCATGAGATGGCTAAGGATGAGGCCCGTCACGGCGCCGGCTTCCAAGGCTTGTTTAATAGGTATTTCAAGAAGGCTTAGTAGCTTAAATGGCTTAATGGCTTAAATAGCTTAATGGCTTAGTAGCTTAATGGCTTAGTAGCTTAATGGCTTAGTAGGTTAATGGCTTAGTAGGTTAATGGGGTAGCGGTTAGCGTAAAAAATATTCTATTAACCTTATAAGCCACTAAGCTATTTAATTATGTGGTTAGCGGTTAGCGTAATAAATAAGCTATTTAAGCTATTAAGCAACTAAGCTATTAAGCTAAAAACCCTACCATTTTAATCGCCCATGCTTCTCCTTATACCATATCTGCCAGCCGTTTACAAGATTCTGCCACAGGACATAGGCTCCGGGGGAAATGGCGGCAAGAGGATTCAGGAAGGTAAGGGTTAGCCAGATGCCTACAACGGTATTTTTCTGACCAAGAGCCTGTCCGGCACTGATACTGTCGTTCCAGAATTTTCCTACCCATTTACCTAAGCTGAACTGAATAAGGCAGACCAATAGGGGAGCGGTCAGTAAGAGCCAAAGCACCCATCCGGTAATGCTGCTTTTCTCTATATTATGCAGGGTAATACCCGTAACGATACTTAGGTTCACACACCAGATATAAAAGCCAATGTCCTTGTGGCTGTTAAGGCGTTTTACAAAATTAGGTATGATACGACGTGAAAGCAACGCCAACAATAGCGGAGCCACCAGCACCAACGTAACATTGCGCAATATCATTAGCATCGAGGACAGGAAAGTGATGTCAGCACTGCGTTCCACTATAGGGAAAAATAGAGGAATAATAAACATGGTTACTATATTGGCTATGATGGTAAACATGGTCAATGACCCGATACTGCCACCAAGTTTCTCTGTTACAACCACCACAGCAGCAGCCGTAGGACAAATAAAACAGATGAAAACACCTTCCAGCACCAACTTCACATCGGCATCAGCGCCAAATAGACTGATCATCAGCACCATAAGGGCTGCTAAGGAAGTTCGTACCAATTGAATAACGAAGTGCCAGGCACGCGGCTTCATCTCGGAGATCTTTATCTTACAGAACGTTGCGTACAGCAACAGAAAGAGTCCTATGGGCAACCAATCGGTAAGCAGAGGTCCCATAGTTCTGCTTACAGAGTCCAAAGCCGGGATATGAGCAAACACCTCATATATCAAAGCCCCCGATGCCATGGAGATAAATAAAGAATTGCGTTTTATAAGTTCAAAATTCATAATTCAGTTGACGAGTTGACGAGTTGTTGGTTAGCGGTTAGGGGTTAGCGGTTAGCGTAATAAATAATCTATTAAGCAACTAAGCTATTTAAGCTACTAAGCTATTTAAGCTACTAAGCTATTTAAGCTAACCAAAGTAATAGGTGTTATGTTTAGAAAACCATTGAACATTGAATATTGAACATTGACCATTATTTTTCACAAATGGATATTGCAACAGCTAAAAGTAAAGCCAAGAGGAACATGTTCATGCTGGTGAGGCCAAGAATCTTGTTCAGGGCTTTGCCACTACGAATCCTTCTCATTTCAGAGAAAGCATAAATGTGAAGACCCAGATAAGTATAAGCTACTAACTGGAAGTATAGCTGTTGTCCTTCAATAAGATCGCAAAGAACAATACATAGCATAGCAGATACCATACCAATTCCCGCATAAAGTATTCTGCCAAATCTTTCGCCACAGAGCACAATAATGGTACGTTTGCCGGAAATACGATCCTGCTCTCGGTCGCGGTAGTTATTGATAACCAACAAGGCATCTATGCTGATGCCTGAGATAAATCCTAAGAGTATGGCTGGCGTCGTAATCTGATGTGCCTGTATATAATAGGTACCGCACACGGGAACCAAACCAAAAAATATCAGCACCAGTACATCACCTAATCCCAGATATGAGAGGCCATAGGTGTACAGGAATGCAAAAATTATGCACACTACCCCTGTCAGCAGTAGTTCTAAACCTTGGTACGGTAGATCTTTCCAGCAGAGCCACAACGCTGCCAGGCCTGCCAAGGATGCTAAACATAATACCACTGCAATCCCTCTGCGCATTGCCTTAGGTGTTATCCATCCCTGCGCACAGGCACGTTCAGGCCCCAGACGGTCCTCGCGGTCGGTCCCTTTCTGGAAGTCGTACAGGTCATTTATCATATTGGCAGCAATCTGCATAAAGCCTGCAAAGAGTGCGCAGCAGAGCACCAACGACCACTTCATAGCACCATCATGAAATGCCAAGGCACTACCCAAGATAACAGGAATCATAGCCCCCGTAAGAGTCTTGGGACGAGCGGCCAGAAGCCAAGGCTTTAAAAGCCTCACCCCCGACCCCTCTCCAAAGGGCAAGGGGGGATTTGATTTTATGTTATTCTTAATCATTATTATTACCTATTACTTCTTCCATCATTTAACACTCCCCTCGCCCTTTGGAGAGGGGTCGGGGGTGAGGCTGTTTATATCAGCAATTAACTTATCTACATTTTCTTTCTTTGTTGCCCAGCTGGTGCAGAAGCGGACGGTGGTATGGTCGGCATCTGCATGTCCCCAGACACTGATTACATACTTCTCTTCCAGTTTCTTCAATACGTTGTTGGGCAATACGAAGAATTGCTGGTTGGTGGGGCTGGGCACTGCCATCTGATAGCCCTTCTGCAGGAGAGCCTGCTTAATACGTTCGGCCTGTTCATTGGCATGGCGTGCAAGCGTCAGGTAGAGGTCGTTCTGCATCAGTTCCTCATACTGGATGCCTAAAAGCCGTCCCTTAGCCAGCATACCCCCACCCTGCTTGATGAAATAGCGGAAATCCTTCTTCAGTGCAGGGTTAGTAATGACCACGGCTTCCCCGAAAAGAGCACCCTGTTTGGTACCGCCAAGGTAGAACACATCTGCCAACTTAGCAAGTTCGGGCAATGTTATATCACTCTCCTTGCTTGCCAATCCATATCCCAAGCGTGCACCGTCCACAAAGAGTGGAATCTGGTACTGCTGACATACGTTATGTATATCCGTCAGCTCCTGCTTGCTGTACAGTGTTCCATATTCTGTGGGATAGCTGATATACACCATGGCGGGCTGGACCGCATGTTCGGGTCCGTCGTCATGGTAATGACCAATCAGGCACTGCTGTACCTGCTCAGCCTTTATCTTACCGTTTGTGGCGGGCAATGTCAGTACCTTGTGTCCACTGTGTTCTATGGCACCTGTCTCATGAACGGCAATATGACCTGTGGTAGCTGCAATAACACCCTGATAAGGTCTGAGTATACTGCTGATGACAGTCGCGTTGGCCTGCGTACCGCCTACCAGGAAGTGTACATCGGCATCAGGTGCTTCACAAGCCTTACGAATCAGCTCTCGGGCATGCTCGCAATGCGGATCCTCACCATAGCCTATATTCTGTTCTAAATTCGTCTCTACCAGACGCTGTAGTATCTGAGGGGCACATCCCTCATTATAATCACACTGAAATTGAATCTTTTCCATTATATATAATTCATAATTCATAATTGAAGCTACGCATCGAGCCTGCTCACGCTCGGGAAAGCTCAAAAGGGTTTTGGCTCTCCTCTCGCTTACTCGCAGCCTTCATAATTGAAGCTACGCATCGAGCCTGCTATCGTTCGGCAATAATCAAGCGAGCTTGTTATTGTTCTCACTTAATCGCAACCTTCATAATTGACCCTATCGGGTCGAGACTGCTATCGCAGCCTTCATGATAAAGAGGTTAGCGAAAAATGGTCAATGAATAGAATTCTTCATTCTTCACTCTTAATTCCTCACTTTCTACGGTGGTCAATAAATTTATAATCCTTAAACTGGCTCTTGGGGAAATTGAATACACTGTCGTCTATTCCGCCGCTGCGGAAGTTTGTTACCTGAACCGTTGTAGTGATGAATGCCAGCTTGACAGACAGACTTACAGGGTGCAGATTGTCTTTCCTGATGAGAGCCGTAACATACCGTATGCCAAAGAACTTAGAGTTCTTCACCTTGGCTGTCAGTTCGTAGTAGTCTCCCTTGTCTTTATAGCTGTAGGCAAAGTTGTTCACATCATATTTGAACATTGACAGGTATTTATCCTTCTTATCGTCGTCGAAGTCGTGGATATCCACCTTCTTCTCCTTCCTATCTACCATATAGGCCACCTTTCCATCCTCCCAGGCAGCAAAACGTTTCTCGTTGTATGTTATCTTCTTATCCTTATATACTGCATCTCCCTGCGTCTTGTACAGACCCACAATGTTTACAGAATAGGTAAATGATGATCCTTCGGGACCGAAGACCATATCAAAGACCTTGTCAAACAGTTCCCTTGCATCCGTCTGCGCAGGTTCGTTTGTCGCTGCCAGGGTTCTTCCCGACAGGCAGAACAATAACATTATTATATATATGTGTCTCATGATTCCTGGTTATTAGTTTGATGTGATGTGGATATATGCTTGGCAACTACGTACCCCATGCTCCATGCAGCCTGCAGGTTGAAGCCGCCTGTTACGGCATCCACGTCCAGCACCTCGCCGGCAAAGTACAGGGTTGGGTGTTGCTTGCTTTGCAATGTATTAATGTTGATGGCCTTCAGCGATACGCCCCCGCAGGTCACGAACTCCTCCTTGAAGGGGCACTTGCCTGTAATCTGATAAGTATCGGCCGTCAGCACGGTCAGCATCTTGTTCAGATGCTTGGTATTGAGGGCTCCCCAGCGTTGCGTCAGGGGTATACCCATGCGGGTGAGCAGAACACTCCAATGTTTGCTGGTGAACTGCTGGGGATAGGCACTGGTAATGAGTTTCTGGGCATGCAGTTGCATCATGTCCTGCAGGGTCTGGCGCACTTCCTGTTCAGATGTATTACCCATCCAGTTGACGCACAGTGGACTCTTATAGTCATGTTCTGCCAGATAACGGGCAGCATAAGATGACAGGCGCAATATAGCTGGGCCGCTCATGCCCCAGTGTGTTAGCAACAGCGCTCCCCTACTCCTGAACTTAGTGCCGGGAATAAAAGCCTGCGCATCCTCTACCACCGTACCCATCAGCAACTGATGCCAATCGCCTTCTACGTTAAAGGTGAAGAGCGACGGAACAGGCTGTTCTATAGGAATATCCAACCCGTCCAACATACCGAAACCGGCAGGTGTAGCGTGTCCGCCAGTGGTCACTACTACCCTATCCCATTTGTTTAAGTCAATATGCGTAACTTTTTCGTTTATATGTAGTTGAATACCTAATCCTTTTATATTATATAGCAATGCGTTGACTATCTGCATAGCGTCCTGAGATTCAGGGAAAATACATTCATCTTCCTGGGCAACCAGTCGCACACCTTCCTGCTCGAACCATGCACAGGTATCCTGGGGACTGAGAACAGAAAGGGCTCTGCGCATCAGCTTCTCGCCGCGCGGATAGACATCCTGCAGGTTCTTTACAGCCTTGAAGGTATTGGTCAGGTTACAGCGTCCGCCTCCCGTCACGGCAACCTTAGCCAATGCCTTACCCTTGCTCTCAAAGATGTGTATATCGGCATCGGGCATCATCCGCTTCAGGTTTATGGCACAGAAACATCCTGCCGCTCCTGCCCCGATAATCGCTATGGACATTCTGTCTTCCATTTACTCTTCTGGCACAGGGATTGGTTTGCGGTATCCCATTCCGGTGACGTGACAGATAACTTTTCCCTCCTGATTGGTTACACGAACCTCTACCGAAGGGATTTTATGATGGTCGGCTATCATGACGGCCTCAGCTCTCAGCAAATCACCTTCCTTGGCACTGGACACATATATAATGCTATTGCTGATGCCAAATGTCAACTGACCCTGACTGTTCATCAGGGCAGCTATTGCCAGGTCGGCTAACGTAAACAACGCCCCACCCTGACATACATTTCCACCATTCAGATGATCTGCCGTAACCTTCATCTCAGCAACGGCATGTTGTGCATCAACCTCTGTTATCTCACAGCCTGCATTTGCTGCAAACCTATCTGTCCTATTCAATAATTCTTGTATATTCACTGTCTCATCAACACAATATCATTCTTATCTTTTGCAAAGATACTACTTTTCCCTAATAGTATGTATGTAAATAACAGAAATTTTCCGACTTGATATAGCTGTAAAATATAAAAAGGTGACTTGCCAACCACTGTGGAATGCAAGTCACCTTCTTTTTCGTTACCCTACCCCATACAGCTGGTAACGCCCAAGCTAGTGGCAATAGCTGTCAAGATAGCAATAACTGTCTGTACAATAAATTTCCATGTTTCTTTCTTCATTTTTTCTTTCTTTTAAAAGTTAATGATAATTTTTATTCTCTTGCTCCTTGCCCCTTGCCCCTAATCTCTAATCCTTTTTCCTACGGAAAAATGTTTTTTAGCCCGAAGGGCGGGGTTTTTCTTTCATTGATTTCAAAGCATGCAATGCTGCGTAGGATGTTGTTGATGAATGATGGAAGCTTGCTTACAATCAAGCGTCAACAACAGCATGCGTAAATCTTGTTAAAGATTGAAATCAATGAAAGGGTTTTCTCGGTTTTTGTTAAAAATATCTGTGAGATCCGTGGAATTTCTTGCCGTAAGGCATAGGAGGTATTACTTTTGCCTGTACAGCTGATAGCCCTTTTGGATGACATCATCCTCCAGATCCACACCGCACTCCATACGGGCCATGGCCTTTACGAGTTTTGGCCAGTCCTTCTCTGTCAGGCGCTGGTTGCCCCCGAAGCCGGTAAGCTGGCACACATGGCGGATGTAGGAGGTGGTGTCATTCTCTGTAGGCGGTGCCCAGCGATTGATGATGTCCCTGACGCAGCACAACTTATACTTAGTGGCATAGGTGCGCAGCAGACAGAAGGCAGCGCGCAAGCCCCACTCCATACTTTCAAACTTACAAAAGCACTCCCCTCGGGGAGCAGGGAGGGGGTTTTCTCCTTTCCATAATGTCTTGCCACGCCTGATGTTCAGCGGATTGTTGTTCCGAATACCTAAAGGCTTTGTTAGTTCATAGTTCATAATCTTTAGTGGTTAGAGGTTAGTGGTTAGTGGTTTGCTAAATGCTATTCCCTAATCTCTAATCTGTTTTTAAGCCAGGCATTGGGCCCGGCTCAAAAATCAGTTCTGTCCGCCGTTACCACCGGTGTTGCCACCATCGTTACCGCCTGTGTTATCATTGCCGTTGCCGCCATTATTCTCCCCGCCTTCGGAGGGGTTGGGGGTAGGTTGCTCGGGATTAGGCTCTGGAGCGGTAGGTTCCTGCTCATCGTCAGCTACGAGAGGATACTTAGGAGCTTTCTTTCCCTTTGCCATCTGATAGTAACCCTTACCAAAGCTTACCTTCTTACCAAAGGCCTTAGTAGTCAGATCGTCAAGGTCAGTACTATCAGGACGGAAGTTGAAACGCACACCAGCTATGTGTTTAGCCAGATTAAAATCTGAAGGACTCTCTGCACCACCCTTGTTGTTAGCGATAGTGGGATAGAATATGCCAATACTATCCAACTTGACGCTATAACCCTGTGCTACCAACTCAGGGATACATTCCGAGAGCTTAATCAGGACACTCTCTACCTCAGCACGGTTACTTACCAGACCGTGTTCGATCATATGCTGAGCCAAACCTCTAGTAGAAAGTACGCCCATACGATCTACAAAGGCGAACCAGCGATTGAAAGCAGATGAGGTTGCGTTTTTGTTCTTGCGGAGTAAATACCCCATAACCAATGAATGCTTTGCCATAATGTAAAGATTTTTTGAGTTTAAGTTTAATTGATTGTTCATTAGTGGAATCAGGGCTTCCTGAGTAGATAAAAGCATGTTTTGGCGAAAATAGTTTTTGCAGTTGGCGAAAATAGTTTTTGCAGTTGGCGAAAATAGTTTTTGCCGGCGTTAAAAACTATTTTTGACACGTGCAAGAATAATGCTTGTTTTAATCCTCAATGGTTTCCCGTCTTAATCACACTGCAAAGGTAAAATATTTTCGGTGCGACATTGGCGGGTTATGGCGGGCTCTGGCGTTTATGTCAAAATATGGCAGTTTTTGGCAATTTTATTTAAAGAAAAAACGCAGGGAAATTTGCAAAGCATGGAAAAGTTTGATAACTTTGTCGGCAGAATTCTTTCAGAAGTGGAGTTTCGGAAGTAAAAGAGGAAGTAAGAATAGGAGTAAACTCACTACGTTCGTGGGAGTAATGTGCTGCGCACAGGACGATAGATATGAGACAGAATATATTTACCAGCACGTAGTGCTTAACTCCCTGCGCAAAGCGCATAACTCCCTATTTAACTCCATCTAGTAACTCCCGAAAGTTAAATTAAATAATATAAGGAAATGAAATCAAGAATGAAGTTCGAACTGGCACAGGCAGCGGGGATGAGCGATCGAACCTTCTCACGCTGGATTAGTGACCATGCTGCATATATGGAGCGCATAGGGGTTAAGCCCACACAACGACTGCTCCCACCCAAAGCCGTCAAATACATCTGTTACGAACTCGGAATAGATGAAAGCGACTTCTAGACCCACCCCCAGCCCCTCCCGTAATGGAGGGGAGAGAGTGGGAGATAAAAATTAAAAGAGAAAAATTAAAAGTTTTCGCTAACCGCTAACCAAATAATTAAATAGCTTAATGGCTTAAATAGCTTAATAGCTTAATGGCTTAAATAGCTTAATGGCTTAAATAGCTTAATAGCTTAAATAGCTTAATGGCTTAGTAGCATAATGGCTTAAATGGCTTAGTAGCTTAATGGCTTAATAGCTTAATAGCTTAATAGCTTATAAGGTTAATAGAATAATTATTACGCTAACCTCTAAACGCTAACCGCTAACCAAATAAATATGAATTATGAACTAAAGAACCGTGTTCCCTTTGTGGACTGGCTACGAGCAGTGGCTTGTTTTATGGTCATGCTGGTGCATGCCGCAGAGAATTTCTATGGCGTAGTAACAGAGAAAGCCATTGAGAGTATCCCTGGGGGAGCCGAGAAACTGGCGGGCTTTGCTACCAATACCGGCGGCATGGCAGGTGATAAGGCGGTGTTACTGAACGAGGCAAACCGTTTCTGGGTTGCCTTCTACGACGGCGGTATAGCGCGTACATGCGTACCTTTGTTTATGGTTGTCTCAGCCTTTCTGCTGGTACCCATGAAGCCCAACGTGACGATGTCGCAGTTCTATAAACGCCGCTTCCTGCGTATCCTGCCCCCCATGATAATCTTCATGCTGCTCTACGCCTCCCTGCCCGTACTATGGGGCGAGATGACTTGGGACGATACCCTGCGGATACTACCTACCCTACCCTTTAACTTCCCAGAGAATGCAGGGCATCTGTGGTTCATGTATCCGCTCATCAGCCTGTACCTGATTATACCTGTGGTATCACCCTGGCTGGAACGTGCCAGCGCCAAGGATGAGCGCATCTTCATAGGACTCTTTATCCTGAGTACCATCATACCCTGGTTGCATACCTTCGTCACTCCTGAGCTGTGGGGCGAGTGTTTCTGGAACCGCTTCAGCATGCTGTGGTACTGCTCGGGCTATCTGGGCTACCTGGTGATAGCACACTACATACGTTTCCACCTAAACTGGGCACGCAACAAGCGCCTGAGCGTTGGAGCCCTGTGCTTCGCGATAGGTGCTGTGTTCACCGCATGGTCGTTCTGGTGGAAGGGCGAACCTCTCTGCCCCATTGCCACACCCGAGTTGGAATGGTCATGGGAATTCTGTACGCCCAATGTGGCACTGGCTACCTTTGGCGCCTTCCTGATGTTCAGCTGTATAGGTACCAAAGCTGACGGTACAGCACAAGAAGGTTACAAGGCACCCCGTCTGGTAACAGAGCTTGCCAAGCTATCCTTTGGCATGTACCTGATGCACATATTCTTCCTAAGTAACATAGCAGCTGCCGTGGTGCAGGACAATCCCGCTGCTCCCGTCATCCCCGTATGGGCAGCCATCCCCTGCATTGCCATTGCATGCTACCTCTGTTGCGCTATAACAACCAAGCTCATCTCCCTGCTGCCCGGCAGCAAGTGGATTATTGGATAAAGTGAAGAGTGAAGAATGAAGAGTGAAGAATTTAAAGTCAGTTGATTAGAGAGAAACTATTAAGCCACTAAGCTAATAAGCAATTAAGCCAATAGCGGTTAGCGTTGAGCTTGAACAAAATAGTTGACGTTGACGTTATCGTTTAAATGGTTTTCTTGGTTTTTCTTTTTGAAAGCTTTGATATCTGAAAGATATGTTATGGTATTGGCAGGAAGATGGCGGAAGCTGGCTTACGACCAGATTCTTGCAATAGCAGAACAAAGGCACATAGTGCCAAAGCTTGCAAAAAGGGTTTTTAAGGTTTTTGTTAAATCATCTGCGAATATCTGCGATATCTGCGTGAGATTATAATAATCTGTGAGATCCGTGTGAGGAATAATTATGAATTACGAATTGAAGAAATATGAAAACAATTAAGGAAATATACAAGATTGGATTGGGACCTTCATCCAGTCATACTATGGGCCCAAGAAAGGCGGCTGAGATATTTCTGGAACGCCACTCTGATGCTGCCCGCATGGAAGTAACACTGTACGGATCCCTGGCCGCTACAGGAAAGGGACATATGACCGATGTGGCGATAGAAGATGCCATACCGGGCATTAAGATTGTGTGGGAGCCCAAGATATTTCTCCCCTTCCACCCCAACGGTATGGAGTTCCGCGCCTATGCGCAGGACGACAAGCTTACGGATAGCTGGCAGGTGTTCAGCATTGGCGGTGGCGAACTGGCCGAGGAGAGTCAGAACAGGCTGGCATCGCCTGACATCTACGAACTGGACAAGATGACGGATATCCTGAAGTACTGCGAGCGCACTGGCAAGGGGTACTGGGAATATGTGGCAGAATCCGAAGGACCCGAGATATGGGACTATCTGGCAGAGGTTTGGAAGACCATGAAGGCTGCCGTAGAACGCGGATTGGATGCCGAAGGTGTGCTGCCCGGCCCCCTGAACCTGCGTCGTAAGGCTGCTGCCTACTACGTTAAGGCTACCGGATACAAGGACAATCTGCGTACACGTGGTCTGGTCTTCTCTTATGCCCTGGCCGTATGCGAAGAGAATGCAGCTGGCGGCAAGATAGTAACAGCCCCCACCTGCGGATCATGCGGCGTGCTGCCGGGTGTGCTCTATCACATGTGGAAGAGCCGCGACTTCAGCGAGGCACGCATCCTGCGCGCACTGGCTACAGCGGGCCTCATCGGTAATGTAGTAAAGGAACATGCCAGTATCTCAGGTGCCGAGGTTGGCTGTCAAGGTGAGGTGGGCGTAGCGTGCGCTATGGCTGCCGCTGCTGCCAGTCAGTTGTTCGGCGGTTCACCTGCCCAGATAGAATATGCTGCCGAGATGGGACTGGAGCATCACTTAGGTATGACCTGCGACCCCGTCTGCGGTATGGTGCAGATTCCCTGCATAGAGCGTAATGCCTATGCTGCCGCCCGCGCTTTGGACGCCAATATCTACAGCACCTTCTCTGACGGTATCCACCGTGTATCCTTCGACAAGGTGGTGGAAGTTATGAAGCAGACAGGCCACGACCTACCCTCCCTCTACAAAGAAACTGCCGAGGGCGGTCTGGCAAAGGACTATAAGCAGATGTGAAAAGCCTCCCCCATCCCCTCCAAAGGAGGGGGGATTGATTAGGGATTAGAGATTAGGGATTGGGGTGAGAATTTCGACAAAAGATTTTTTTTTTTGCAGAAAAGACACATATATAGATGATCAATTCCAACAGAATCATTCCGCATATAGGAATCATGCTATTATTGTTTCTGATGTGCATCTCATGTGAAACTGGTCCTGATGTGGGATTGTTTAAATTTGCATGGACTTATGATGACGGGAATAGGGCTTTTGTGATTTATCGACCTGATAGCTCATTTATAGATAACACTCACATCGCAGGAACTCCATTCTACGAAGCAGATGTCTGTAACCTATGGTGTCTTGATTCTACAAAACTGGAACTCTCACATAAAGGAGATAGTAGCTGTGAGTTTCAATACATATATCCACTCTATGTCCATCGCCCAACGGGTAGGACAGACACATTATATCTTGGATATTACAGGACACAAACGGAATTGTGCTTTGGACACGTCCATCGTGAATGTTTCTTAGACAATTGGATAATTTTGGAATGTCGCTTGCCTGGACGTATTCTAGGTTATACGCATCTATTTGACGAGTCCTATAGAGAAATTCCTATAGACAAATTATATTTAGGCTCATATACATATGAAGGGCAAAGACTGATATTTGAAAGTGAGGATTTTGATTATTGGATAATAAATCGACTTACGACAGACCTTTTTGGACCACTTACAGAGAAACAGCTTGTTAAATATCTGAATGAATTAAAAATACCACTGCCAGTTGAACTGAAAAGTTCTTATTTCCCATATAGTAAACATCAAAAGAATGGAGAAACTCTGCCTTTTCCCGATTCTCTTTACAAGAAGAGTTTCTTTTTTCGCTATTTTCCGGCGGGAGAGGAAGTAAAAACAAAAGTTATTGCAGCAGAGTGAAACAGACGCTGTCCCTTACCAATGTTAGCATATTCATGAGAAATAATGTTCTCAATTCCCCACTATACATAGATGGCATCGTTTAAAATGTTCGACTTAAATAGAGGGCGTAGAGTTAAACGGAAACGTACTAAATCCACGTTGCACATAAACAATACATTTACATTATTTCAATACCAGGCAAATATTTTAGAGAAGAACTCTATAGAAAGAAATTTTTTTGAAAGTTTTTGCCATTTCGCCAAAAGCATTTATCTTTGCAAGGAAGTTAAATATCGTACTTACTATTCTATAAATTATGGGAGATTATATTAAGAAAAGTATTGAGGTAGGCGAAGAGATTAGGTATAACGGCAGACTGCACTGGAGCAGCATCTGGAAGTACATTTTCTGCAGTTGGATATTGGTAATAGGCGGCTTAGGGGCAGCCAGTGCTTGCTACTATTACAAACAGGAGAATGTATATATCTACATAGGTCTGGCGGTTGCTGTATTAGGACTGATAATAGGCCTCATCGGTCGTATTATAAGGACACGGTCGGAGTTTGCCGTCACCACTACCCGATTTGTTCAGAAAGACGGTATCTTCAACATCAAGATGACGGAGATTCCCCTGCAGCGCATAGAGACCGTAAACTACTACCAGACCTTCTGGCAGCGCATCATAGGAACTGGCTGCGTGGAACTGGTTGGAAGTGGCGGCACCAGTCATCAGGTTCACTGCATAGAACATCCCATGCAGGTTCGCAAGATGATACTGAGTGCCATCAACGCCTGTGCTGTGAAGGCATCCCCCACTCCTACCCCAGCTTCAGAGGAACAACCATCTGAAGGGCTTTAATCTTTGTCAATGGGATCCGGTTGCAATAACTTTCTTCCCGTTATGAATGTAAATGCCCTTTGATGGAGGTGAGCTGAGACGACGTCCACTGAGGTCAAAGATTCCTTGCTTACCTTTGCCTTTGTTATCATCAGATGCATCAGGCAATGAAATTGACGTGCCACCTTTATAAGCTTTTATGCACTCTTTATTGTTCACATGGTCAATGACCTTGAATGGTTCAGCTTCCAACCATCTTTGTTCTTTTGTATTGCCACGGGTACCATAACAAACTAGTATCCTGAATACTTCATTACAATTAAACTCTGTTCCTAATGGAAGACGTAGTTTTACGGAATCCTTATAATTTTCTATTATTCCTTTTCCTTGAAAAAAAATATATTCATTATATATATCTGTTTCCACAATACTAAAGCATATTATGCTATCAGGACACAGATGGATTGTAGCAATGATTTCAGAATTCAGAAGCCATACTCCATCTTCGGCAACTTCAAATTCATTGTCTTTTATCGAATTAATCTCCATACAGAAAGTTCCACTTATTGAAACATCATTTTCAAAAGCAAATACAGAACCTGCTACAAGCGTCATCAATGAAATAAGAAAGGACTTAATCATCTATTTTACTTTTTTTGTGATTAAAATTTCCCCCCCGTAAATAATTACAGGAGGGCAATTCAATACATTCTATTTAAAGAACGACACTAATATTTGATTTATTGTTATTAGAACTATTTTTAAGAATTTTTATAGAAGCTTTTTTCCCACTTGGATGAACTACATTTATGATATTCATTCCTTCTTTCAACAAGGAGGTCGGAATCTCTCTGTTTCGACAAACACCCGTTTTTATTTTTTTTGCTGAATTGGTCAAAGAATTTATGGTTTGTATAGAATATGTACAATCCTCAACACGTTTATTTTTATGTCCATATGTGACAAGAATATGTTCATTTTCCACCTTAAGACTAAGACTGGCAGGTTCCAATGCTTCAACGGTTAAAACATCACTTCTTTTAGAACCGTTTTTGTTGTACGATATGATCGTAAATTCTGAATCATATTCTTTGTCTACTGTAGTCAAAAAACGACCTTGTTTGGGGTTTGATAACAACATTGTGTATGGATAATAATCACCCTCTTCGAGTTGCTCTACATATATACGTGTGGCGCCCTCTATGTTACTCATTGCGATTTCAATATCCCTAAGATATTCATCATTTAAATAGCTTTCATCATAGATTTTTGCTAAATTTTGTTTTATTTTTTGAGGCAGATAGTCTAAAACAAAATACATGGTCTTATTGTCATTATATGTATGCTCATAGTTTGACCTTCTGATGTTTTGAGAAACACGACCTCTTAAGTAGTTGTCAGTAGTACGTGCATATACACTGTCAGGGTAATGTAAGGTAATATTTGAGAGTTCAATCTCGAATGGAGCATAAGCATCAAGGAATTCTTCTATTACATCCCATGTGCCGTCTTCCTTTAAAAGTGCAAATGTCCACCCCTCTTTGTCGACGTTTCCGTCCATTGTCAATGTCGGATCATATGGTTTGCAATAATTTCTAACGTCAAATAGTTCGTCAGAATACCTACTATTAAGTTTATTATTCATAATTGGTTCTACATCTATATTAATAAACTTTTCTCTCTTGATATTTCTCTGACGATTTGAAGGCTGAACAGTAAATGATCCATGGTAATCTATTGCTTCGTCATTTTTACACGAGAAGTATTTATAAGAGTTTCCAAAATCGTCTATTAAATCAACTAGCCATGAAAAACCATGATCAAAAATGGCTTCATAATTATCAGTAATATTCCTGATAATTGTCCCATTTCCATAATTATATGTTAATAGCTGTGAAATTCCGGAATTACTCTGAGGATAAAATGTGTTAAGAGAGAGCCCAGATTGCCACGTTGTCGGCGCATAAAGATTCAGGGTACCATAATCAAATATTTCAATAGGAAGACTTCCTTGTGTAGCTTGATTATAGGCAACATAACCATTATCACTTGAAAGGGACCGCATGATTACCCTTTCAAGCCCATGATAATTAATATCATAAGGAATATTAAGTACGTTTCCAGATGGCCAGATTTGTATATTACAGAACCCTATACCTGCAGCAATATCTCGTAATGCTTGAGTAATAAAGTCGATTTTTGTGGTACGAACTGTATCTTCACTAAAAGAAAAAGTTTGTAGGTTCATTTTTTCTTCGTTGTAGGTTATCTCAATATCAGGATTCCTACTCATTTCAAGTGAATCATGTAAAGTTAAAAAACTCTGACGACCTCCCTTTTGGTATTCTCGTAAAATAACATACTTTGCTTCTGGTGCAGTTCCACCTTCATCATCATTATCTAGCATTGTACATGTTACTTTAGATAAAGCATTCTTGTAACTTCTTCCAAATTGTCCTATACTAGCTTTTATAGTAATGGGAAGCATGGTTGGCAGGTTTTCCTCCCATATTTTACAAGCATACTGAAAAGCTCCTTTCATGTCTTCGTCCCAATTGCCCTCAAAATTCACGATTATTTTTGTACCACCTTTAATTTCACGTTTAATTTTTAAAGTGGAACATGTGTCAATTTGTATGTTTTGAGAATAAGAATAATATTCATTGGAATTTTCTTGTGCACAGGTCGGTATAATGATGCTTAGTAAGACTGATAACAATAAAATCTTTTTCATAATAAACTATTTTAAATTAATTTTTTTTGTACAAATTAGTTGTTTGTCACTATTGAAGTATTTTAATAATAAGGTACAAGTGTGATAGCCTTTTATTTCGGAGATACTTTTAACTCGTTTTAAGAAAGTTCCATCTAAAGAATAAATATCAATATAATTTATATCATTATTATTAATTCTACAATCTATATTTCCTGATGGAAGTTCTTTTGCGTAGGATCTATGTTGAACAGGAAATTCCATCGTCTGCATGTCTGTTCCATATTCATTTGTTACACTTACGTCCACCCATGTCATTCTCCCTCTATTTATATATTTAAGATATGCATGTGCAAGAATTGGCTCATCTATCTGTATGATTTTATAATATGGGTTATATTCTTCTTCGACTCCGATTGTGACCGAAGTTGCACCTCTATAAGATACATTGAAACTATAATCGAAATAGGTGATATATCCGCAGTCATGTTCCATCTTGTCGTAAATAGAGATAATCTTTGGGGCACATTCAAACGTTAGTTTAAAGTAAGCTGTAATCTCCTCGTTATTGAGGTTATATGTCATGCATATCATTCCATCAATATCACCTTCCGGATTAATATGTGATTCAGAAAGAAAGTCAGATGGATTTACTAAAAATGTTTGCCCGTTTAGCTGCTGACTTACTGTGTGATACTCTCCGTTATTTGATTTAACCTGATATTCCCAGTGTATGGAAGATATATTTGCCCCAAGGTTACGAATCTCAAATATATAAGGATTGTAAACCGAGGTTATACCTGTTGATGGTATATCCTGACAGTAAATCTCTACGGGTGGATTATTCTCGAAATCCCATCCAATTGCTTTTAAGATTTCTTTTGTCGTAGAATCAATGTCCAGATAGTTGCTACCTGCAGGCATATTGTGGTGCATTAGGCTTCCTGGCTCATCAAGTAAGACAAGTGATTTATCTGATTCAAATTGTGCCGGTGCATACAATTTAAATTGATTGCCAACCCATTTCAACCACAAATTGCCCGTTTGACAATATCTGTGTAAGTCTACATTGTCATTTTTAGACCTACCTCTGGGAATACTTGTTAATGGGATACCTTCGTCATTATAGATTAAATGTTCAAATGGAGTACATCCTGCCTTAGAGTTTTGAAAATACACGCGATTATGATCATCCCCTACTATGGTACTTCCGAAACCTAATACTCTCGCAATCGCACGTAACATTGCGGTTGAAATATTCTTTTGGTTTGCACTATTACTATTAATATATTTACAACACCAATTGACAGCATCAGAGAATATAACAGTTCCATGATTGTCTAATGTTGCATTATTTGCAATATAAGTTTCATAGTAAGATGCTGGATATAATGTATCTACATACTGAATCGACTTATATGGCACGATTACTGTCATTTCTGAAGTATTTGTACTGAATTTAACGTCAATTTTGATATGCACTTTACATGGTAAGCATTCTTCCCATAGAAGTTTAGCGACCTCAATGGCATCTCGAATTGAATCTGGAACAGATGATATATAGTTTAAAACGATTTCCCCGCCATGATTTTTTGCTTTTCTCATAGCCTTTGCTCTTAAGGGGGCATTTCGCACAGAAGCTGTATCCTGAGAGAAATTCTCATTATATGTAACGAAATTAATATCTTGTGCAAATGCTAGGGGGCTAACAAGCAAATATAATATGAAAAGTATAGATCGAGTTTTCATTGTATATATAAATAATGGTGTAAATTTATTAGAGTTCAATATCACTGTAGAATATCCAGTTATCGAATATTATTTGCAATTCATAGTATCCTTCAAGCTCATTGGGTAAAGTTAACGTAGACTCTTCTGAAGTAATAACAATAGAATAGATAACAGAACCCTCATCATTTAATAGTTGGAGCGTACAACCATCACATGGAGTTTCGAATCTTATTACGTGGTCACACAAAAAAACGTCTGGCGCTTTGACTGGCGCTCTGTGGCCGCCATGGTTCGGTATCGTTGGATCTATTTGATGTTTCCCAAAAGGTATTTTATAACTTGGCGCATCATCACTTTGTGCATAAATAACAAACGGCATTAACAAAATGCATAGTACTGTCAGTATTCTTTTCTTCATATACAAATAATTAAGTTAGAAAAATCGAACACAAAATTATAAAGAATGTCTTCTTATGCAGAAAACATTTACGTACATTCTTCATAAATCATATTCAGAAATATGAGAAAAGATATTGAAAATCAATAAGTTTAAAGTTTTCTTTAATATTGGAGCCTGCCTGTTACAATGGCTGTTTTTAGGCTAATTTGGAATGTAACTAATCCTTCTTTTCCAAAAATCTTTTTACTGAGAGCACGTTTAATATAAGTGATACTATTTCCGCTCATTCGCATTGCTGAACACATATCCGCTGTTTGAAAACCAAGTTCAGTGAGAATAATTATTCTCCATTCTTTATCTTTGAGCCCAATTCCATTTACAGCCGTTGTAAACTTAGGAAATGAAGTCTGGAAAAAGGAAATCAACTGATTCCATTCCACCCTTGAAGCATAGACTTTATTATTAGGATCTGCCATCATACGAAACTTCTGAACCAACACATTATCATAGAAATTCTGCAGAAGGGAGTCTGTTTCAATAAGCTGTGACTCTAACGATTTCTTTTGCTTTAACAAATCTGACACTTAGCTTTGAAAACTCTGCTCTTGAATCATGCTCTCATTCTGCAACATTCGTAATGAATCAGTTACTTTCATAAGTTGCAAGTGCAAGTATAACAATTTATTTTCTTTCTCATGTAGTGTATTCTGAATCTTACGATGATGAAAAAAAAGAACAGAAACAGTAATAACAGAAATAAAAAGAATAACAATAATTATACGTAACCGATGGCTCGATTGTTGTTCATAATGGCGAGCAATATGTTGGTGGCGTGCATATTTGTATTGAGCATTTGTTTTATGTACCATTTCCGATTTCATTAACCGATACGCATTGTCATTCGCATCAGCAAAGAGAAAAGCATATTTTGAGATAGAATCGGCATTGTTATATTTACTATATACAGAAAGAAGCCCTTTATACCCGGCTTCTAATAATCCAGCAGCAAGTACATTTCGATAATAATATTCAGCAGAGTCCAATTGATTAATTGCATCATAATAAAAACCAATAGTATAATAGTACATCTCATGGCCAGGTTTAAGTCTTCCATTACTATCGAATATTCCGGCATACTTGCGAACAATATCTATTTCTTCCTTGGCTTGTATGTAGTTACCTTTTTCTATATTGATATATGAAGGCGTAATCAGAGCAGACGATGCATGTAACGTATCTCCAAGTGCTAACATCTTTTTTCTCGACATATAGTCAATATGTAAAACGCTATCAGTTTTACACATAAGATAATAAGGACGCTCTAACATTCTATATCCATCTATTGCCTCCAAAGTATCCCCCATTGCTAATGTGTAATAGATGTATTTTTTTCGTGCCTCTAATTCATCTTCGGGTAAATATTGTTCGTGAAATACAACAGCCATCTGACCATAGATGGCACTTAGAATATAATAATCACAATTATCAGATGTCGTATCTGCAAAACCTACAGCAGTATGATAGTCTTCTATTGCTTGTGATACTTCTCCCATATCTGCATGAGCACGGCCAAGAAGATAATATGCAAGCATTCGATTGTTTCTACTATGCCAAGGATAACTAAAATAGTGAACAAGTTTATTCGCAGCACTATCACTTTTAAAAATACAATATGCACGATTCTCTGCTTGTAATTTCAAAAGGGAACGGTACATATAATGATGATGATGATATATACGTATACCAATGCAAAATAAAATAATGAGCGTAACTATTGAAAGTATGCTGTATATAATTCTTTTGTTTGTTATCCTTTTGTGTTCCATACTGCAAATTTATTAAATTTTCATTAACAAATTAATAAAATTACATTTTTTAAACAAATATAATAATTACTCAATACAATGTATCAGACAATTATTCCTTTTAGATAAAATAGAAATAATGAAAACATTCAAGAAAGAATTACAGATGACTATTAACAATAAATTATGTGTTAATTTAATCTCATCGGCAAGAAGATAGTGAGGTATTAAAGCTGTCTCATAAAAAAGAGAACAAGAAGAGAAAAAAAACCGGTTTAGCCTTCGTCAATTTGACGAAAAAGAATTAACTTTGCGCCCTGTTTTTAAGATAAAAAGATTTAAGCACATATGGGAGGTTTTTTCGGGACAGTATCAACGCAGCCTTGTAAGGCAGACCTTTTTTACGGAACAGACTATCAGTCGCACATGGGTACCAAACGCGGCGGTATGGCTACAGTAAGTGAAGAAGGTGAGTTTTTCCGCAGTATTCACAATCTGGAAAGTACCTATTTCAGGACTCGCTTTGAAGATGAACTGGACAAGTTCAAAGGCAATGCCGGAATAGGTGTAATCAGCGACACAGACGCTCAGCCAATGCTGATGAACAGCCACTTGGGACGTTTTGCCCTTGTTACAGTAGCCAAAATCAACAACCTGGAGGAACTCTGTCAGAAACTGCTCTCGGAAGGACAGCACTTCAGCGAATTCTCTTCGGGCAAAATCAATCCCACAGAGTTGGTTGCCCTTCTTATTATAAAAGGTAAGGACTTTGTTAATGGTATTGAGAATGTCTTTAACAATATCAAGGGTTCTTGCTCTATGCTCCTGCTTACAGAGAACGGCATCATTGCCGCCCGCGACTCTTGGGGCCGTACCCCAATCGTTGTAGGTAAGAAGGAAGGTGCCATGGCCGTAACAAGTGAGAGCACAGCCTTCCCCAACCTGGATTATGAGACATCATACTTTGTAGGTCCCGGCGAGATTATCCGCATCACTGCCGACAAGATGGAACAGTTGCGCAAGCCCAACAAGCGCATGCAGATCTGTTCCTTCCTGTGGGTATACTACGGATTCCCAACCAGCTGCTACGAAGGCAAGAACGTAGAATGGGTACGTAATGAGTGCGGACGCCGTATGGGCGAAGAGGATAAGACTGAGGTGGACTGCGCCTGCGGTATCCCCGATAGCGGAATCGGTATGGCCGTTGGTTATGCCGAGGGTCATAAGTGCCCCTATATGCGTGCCATCAACAAGTACACTCCTACATGGCCCCGTAGCTTCACCCCTAGCAATCAGGAAATGCGTAACCTGGTGGCCAAGATGAAGATTATCCCCAATGCCGACAAGTTGCGCGACAAGCGCGTACTCTTCTGCGACGACAGTATTGTACGCGGCACTCAGTTGCACGATAATACCAAGGTGCTGCATGAACTGGGCGCCAAAGAGGTACATATGCGTATAGCATGCCCCCCATTGGTTTACGGTTGTAAGTTCATCAACTTCAGCGCCAGCAAGAGCGACCTGGAGCTTATCACACGTCGTATCATCAAGGACTTTGAGGGCGATGAGAACAAGAACCTGGAGGCATATACACGCACCGATAGTCCTGAATACAAGAGAATGGTGGCAGAGATTGCTAAGCGCCTGAATCTGGATTCTCTGAAGTTCAGCAAGCTGGAGACCCTCATAGAGTCAATCGGTCTTCCCAAAGATCAGATTTGTACTCACTGCTTTGACGGCTCCTCAGCCTTCACACTGGAAGAGGTCAACTCACAGGAGTCGCTTTTCTAAATAAATTAGGAGCAGGGAGCAAGGGGCAAGGAGCAAGAGATATGCTTAGCCTTCAATTCCCCAATTGTTAGTAATGTGCACGATAAAAACACGTGTATAACTATCCTCTTGCCCCTAACCACTTGCCCCTTGCTCCATCATAATACTCCCGCAATAGCCTGCTTTACCTTATCTGCCAACTGCTGATAGGTAATATCTGATGTAGGCATAATGGGTGGCAAGTAATGTACCTCGATATGACGGGGGAACAGGAACTTACGATGTCTTGGTAATGCATCATAAGCACCTCTGATACAAACAGGTACGATAGGTACATTCAATTCCTTGCTTAAGATAGCAAAGGAGAGTTTGAAGTCGCCCAAATCACCATCATGCGTGCGACTGCCCTCGGGGAAGATAACAATATTCTTACCACTCTTCAGCACCTCAGCCAACTTCTGGATACTCTCCTTCAGGTGAGCCTGTTCCATAATGATGGTATTATTCTTATCTGCCAAAGCACGACGGAACTTACCCCTGACATGCTGCTCGGTTGCGAAGAAATAACAGGTCTTTATCTGACGACAGGTAAGTCCGCTCAGCACAACGGGACCATCCACAAAACTCTGATGATTAGGAGCCAGGATATACGGACCCTTGGCAGGTATCTGTATGCGTCCGTGAATACCCAAAGAGTTATAAACCCTGAAGAACAACTTAAAGCATTTGTTGGCAAAGGGGAAGAAGCAGGACGCCTGAGGGATACGCAAATCCGTAACCGACTCGTTCAAAAGGCTGTGCCAGTCTACATCCTCTACCTCGACCTTGGTCTTGCAGGATGCCACATGCTCTGCCATTGCCTTGATATTGGGGAAGGCAGCCATCTCTTCTACCAGAAGCTTCATGCCAAAGGTATGCTCTATGAAGCCCTGCAGACCGACCTTGTCAAGAGAATCCATAGCCAGATCCGTCTCGACATGCGAGGAGGGTTTGACAGGAAGTTTCTTCTCCTGTTCTATATACTGCTTGATAATGCGGTACTCTTCCATATCAGGTTCGGGCTCTTCAGGGCGAAGAGGCTGAGCGGTACGACAGGCCTCCAGCAGTGCCTGTAGCTTGAAACGCTGCAGTTTATCCAGTTTTGTTCTGGGAAGCTCTCCCCTATATACTGTCAGCGCCATCACTTTCTTATAATTTGCCACCGTACGGTTGTAGGGTTCTATCACCTCATGCTTCAGTGCCACCTCAACCTGCGTATCATTCAGCATGGAGGCCCATATAGTCTGGGGTACGACAATGGCACGCAGCAGGTCGCCGTCCTGCATAACAGCCACCTCCTTCACATACTGATCGTATTGCTCTAGTTTATATTCTATCTCACTGGGTTCTATATTCTTACCATTGGAGAGCACAATAATCTCCTTGGTACGACCGGTAATGGTAACACGTCCCTTCTTGTCGATAGTCGCCAAATCGCCCGTATGAATAAAGCCATCCTTGTCAATCACCTGAGCCGTCTCCTCTGGTCGGTTGTAATAACCCAACATCACATTAGGACCCTTGGCACACAACTCGCCATTCACCAGTTTGCATTCAATACCAGGCAAGGGAAGCCCCACACAGCCCGGACGGATATCCGTAGGACGGGTGAAGCAGATGATAGGAGCGGTCTCCGTCATGCCATAGCCCTCCAGAACATCCAATCCAAGAGTCTTCAGGCCCTCTCCTATATCCTTGCTGAGGGCAGCACCTCCGCTGACAAAGTACTTGATGTTACCGCCCATCTTACGACGGATACTGCCGAAGACCAGACGTGAAAGCGTCCGGCTACGGAAGAAGGCACACATATTAAACAGGAATGCCGTGATGATATTGGAGTCAATCTTCTTCTTGATACCGCCATAGAGCATCTGCCACAGACGGGGCACACCAATCACGATAGCCACCTTGCCACGGCAGAGTGTATCCATGAGGTCGGGGGCTGTCAGACTGGGACAAATAGCAACGCCGGCACCTATCCAGAACGGAGCAATAAGGCTACCCATCAATGGTAACACATGGTGCAAGGGAAGAAGAATCATCACACGATTTCTACGGGTATAGATTCTGACATCCTGGGAAACGCCCTTGATGTTGGCCATCAGATTCTGGTAACTGAGCATAACACCCTTGGGACTGCCCGTTGTACCTGACGTATAGATGATAAGAGCTACCTTCTGGTTATAGGGCACATCCAGCTCTGCCCACGGCAATGTGCCGGGCAACTCACGGGTAGGCTCCGGCTCGCACTTCATCTTCTCTTCAATGACATAGAACGGAATGTTCAGACCCGTCTGAGCCAACGCCTGCTCTACTACAGGGACGTTGTGACGAGAAGTCCAAATTCCATCCGGCGTACAGTCGCGTAGGATATAAGAGAAATCCGAGACTGTGCTGCTGGCATCCACAGGAACAGCCACAGCACCCTTCTGCCAGATGCTGAAGAATGCATAAACCCAGCCTTCACTGTTTTCACTGAATACAATAATTCTCTTATCATTACCCGAAGGTATCTGCTCAGCAAAAACATCGATGTACTGCAAGGCTCTGGCAAATGATATATTGCGTTCCCCTGCTATAATGGCTGTTTTCTCAAGATTAATAGATGTCACTCCTTTCCCCATGTTGATTACGAAGTTATTTATTTGACTTTCGGGAGTTATAAGATGGAGTTATTCGCTTCGCGCAGGGAGTTAAGCACTACGTGCTGGTAAATATATTCTGTCTCATATCCATCGTCCTGTGCGCAGCACATTACTCCCACGAACGTAGTGAGTTTACTCCTATTCTTACTTCCTTTATTACTTCCGAAACGTCTGTTATTAATTATACTAAAGACAAAATTACAACAAAAACGCAAACACACAAGAAAAAGACCCCACAATGTGGGAAATTTATCTAAAAATTCAAAAAAAATGCATTTACAAAATATGTATTAGGCGAAAAATATGTAATTTTGTATTATGAATTCAAAACCTTATATTCATTGTATGAAGAAGTTACTCATTTTAATGTTTGCATGTATGGTTATGTTTGCATGTGGAAATAAGCAGAAAGATGTTGCAAAGGAAGAGATTCCTCAGAACACGGTATTGGTTTTATACTACTCACAAACTGGGGCTACAGCATCTGTTGCAAACCAGCTAAAATCAAGCATGAACGCAGATATTGAGGAGATAATCTGCGAGAACCCATACTCAGGAGACTTCGAGGCTACCATCGAACGTTGCAAGAAAGAAAATGAGAAAGGAGAGACTCCTGCCATCAAGCCTATTAAGGCTGATGTTCAGAAATACGATATCATTTTCCTGGGCTACCCTATCTGGTTCGGTACCTATGCATCTCCCATTGCTTCCTTGTTAGAGAATGCCAATTTGGAGGGCAAGATGATTGTTCCATTCTGCACCTTCGGAAGCGGCGGACTGGAAAGCAGTACAGAGGACCTGAAGGCCCGTCTGCCCAGATCTGTCATTATGGAGGGCTTTGGCATACGTAATGCTCGTCTGAGTTATCTGCAGGATGAACTTAACGACTTCCTGGTACGCAACGGATACCTGCAAGGCGAGGTTGAGGCGTTGCCCGACTTCAATGTTCAGGATGAACTGTCCGAAGCTGACAAGAAAGTCTTCCACGAGGCATGCGATGGCTATCAGTTCCCTCTAGGCACACCCACTTCTGTATCAAAGAGATATACAAGCAAGGGTACTGAGTATCGTTTCATCACCCGCAATTCAGACGATGCTATGTCATCTAAGATGACTGTTTATATAGAGTTGCGCAACGAGAAGAATGCAAAGGCCGAATTTACAAAGGTAGTAAGATAATAATATATTTAGGATAACATTTTAAGGTAATAAGATGAAGTACGGATTTGACAACGAGAAATACATTCGCATACAAAGCGAACATATTAAGGAGCGCATAGCGCAGTTCAAGGGTAAACTTTACCTGGAACTGGGCGGTAAGCTCTTCGACGATCACCACGCCAGCCGTGTGCTGCCAGGCTTCCAGCCCGACTCTAAGTTGCGTATGTTGCAACAGTTAGCAGACTCGGCCGAGATAGTAATCGTTATCAGTGCCATAGATATTGAGAAGAACAAGATACGTCAGGATCTGGGTATCACCTACGACGAGGATGTACTGCGCCTACGCAACGAGTTCCAGAACCGCGGTTTCCGTGTTGATAACGTGGTTATCACACATTATAACGGTCAGAGCTCTGCCGACCAGTACCGTCACCGTCTGGAGAGTATGGGCATCAAGGCATACTATCACTATACCATCGAGGGCTACCCTCATAACGTAGACCTTATAGACAGCGACGAAGGCTTCGGTAAGGATGATTACGTGGAGACTACTCAGCCATTGGTTATTGTTACGGCTCCCGGTCCCGGTAGCGGCAAGATGGCCGTCTGCCTGTCTCAGCTTTACAACGAGCACAAGCGCGGTGTGGAGGCAGGATATGCCAAGTTTGAGACTTTCCCCGTATGGAACCTGCCACTGAAGCACCCCATAAATATTGCATACGAGGCCGCTACTGCCGACCTCAACGATGTGAACATGATTGACCCCTTCCACATGGAAGCCTATGAGAAGGTGGCTATCAACTATAACCGCGACGTGGAGATCTTCCCCGTACTGAATGCTATCTTCGAGGGTATCTACGGCAAATGTCCTTACAAGAGTCCCACTGACATGGGTGTCAATATGGTAGGCTTCTGTATCTCGGACGATAAGATTTGCCAGGAAGCCTCTCTGCAGGAGATTGTCCGCCGTTACTATACAGCCCTTGGCAAGTTAGCCACGGGTGCCTGCAACGAGAACGAGGTTACCAAACTGAAGCTTCTCTTCAAACAGGCTAAGATTAATACCGACTACCGTAAGTGTACAGTCGCTGCAAAGAAACGCCTGAAAGAGACCGGTGTTCCCTGCAGTGCCATAGAACTGGAGGACGGCAACATCATTACAGCAAGCAGTTCGCCTTTGCTGGGCACCTGTGCTTCACTGTTGCTGAACGCCACCAAGCACTTGGCTGGTATCGACCACAGCGTCAAACTTATCTCACAGGAACTGATAGAACCCATCCAGAAGACCAAGACTGAATATCTGGGCGGACACAACCCACGTCTGCATACCGACGAGGTACTGGTAGCCCTCTCTGTTCTTAGTCAGAACGATGCCAACTGCCGTCGTGCACTGGCTATGCTGCCACTGCTGAGAGGTTGTCAGGCACATTCTACCGTTATGCTGAGCGAGGTAGACCAGAAAATCTTCAAGAAACTGGGCATTGGCCTGACCTGTGACCCCGTTCACAAAGAAGCATTGTAAGAACCATTATAAAAGCTAGTTTAAACTAGTAAAACTATTTCTAACTAGTGACACTAGTCTAACTAACCATCTAAAAAAAATGAAAATGAAAAAGATTCTATTCCTCCTTCTCCCCTTTTTGATGGGCGAGAATATATATGCACAGTGTGTAATCAAGGCAGAACTGAAGGATGTAACTGGTGATACAGCTTTTGTACAGATTGTAAAGCCTGACTTCAGTGGCATAGAGAAAACAGATACGCTGAAAATAAAGAAAGGAAAGTTCACTATCCAGAACAACGACAGCAAGATGCGACTGGCCATGTGTAAGGTTAACACCAATGAAGGCGAGAAACGTCTGAGCATGTATCTGGTTCCCGGAGAGAACGCTACTGTTACAGGAACAACAGAGAAGAATATCTGGAACGGCTCACAGTTCTATAAGGATTATCAGGCACTGGAGGATGTAACAAATCCTATTCAGGAGAAGATGAACGACCTTGGCCAGTCTTACCACAGCCAGGTTGAGAAGGGTGCCAATGCCGACTCACTTCAGAAAGTTCTGGACCCCATCTATAGCGACCTGCAGAAGCAGCTGAAACAGAAGATGATGGAGTTCATCTCTGCACACCCCAACAGCGGCGCCGGCGTAACTGTTCTTATGGGTCTTGAAGAGGCTGAGAAGGCACTGGAGACAATGAGTAGCGTTGTCGCAGACGGCAGGTACTCTTATTTTATTGATTTCGTAAAAGCAAGCATCGAGCGTAAGAAGATTCACGAGGAAGCACTCAAAAAGGTTGCCGACGGCAAGATGGCCCCCGACTTCACACTGAAGGATATCAACGGCAACGACCTCACACTCTCCTCTCTGCGTGGTAAGTACCTGATTCTGGACTTCTGGGGTTCATGGTGTGTATGGTGCATCAAGGGATTCCCTGAACTGAAGAAATACTACGAGAAGTACAGCGACCGTCTGGAAATCCTTGGCGTTGACTGCAGCGATACAGAAGAGAAGTGGAAGGCTGCCGTAGCAAAGAATGAGCTGAAGTGGAAGCATGTCTATAACCCCAGGGAATCTAAGATTGAGGCTATGTATGCCATCTCAGGCTACCCAACCAAGATTCTCATTGATCCCGAAGGTAAGATCATAAAGACCGTAGTAGGCGAGAATCCTTCCTTCTACGAGTTCTTGGACGAGCTGTTTAAGTAATCTGTAGAACAGATTAGAGATTAGAGAATAAATAAGGGAAGAGGCTTTTCGCTTCTTCCCTTTATTATTCTTTGGCCGCTTCTCGTTATATCGTTATTACGATGTTTCTTATGGCGGCCCTCAATTTTGAATTTTGAATCCTATTTCGTTCTTCCCGTATAGGCATCAATACCTGAGGTATCCAGTGTTGCAGAGAAGAATTTCTCGGCTGCTTTGGCAACATCACCGTTCCAGGGCTGATTTCCATTGACCTGAACAACCCAAAGCTTCAGCTGCTTCTTGTGCCAATTAACCATGCAGTTGGTACCCCAGGCACCACCATGGCCGAACCATTCGTTCTCGCCGTCCTTCTTGGGTGCATTCAGACCCAGAGAATAACCGCCCAGATTGTCGGGACGAGTAGTCACAGCAAGGATACTCTTTACGGTCTCCTCCTTCAGGATACGCACGCCATTCTCGCCAACGCCCAGATTCATCAGCATCTTGTAGAACTTCAGCTGATCCAGAGCAGTTGTCCAGAGACCCGCGCCTGCAGAAGCAAAGACATGCCCGTCATTATAAGGACGCTGCTCCCAACCGTTCTCCAGACGATACTTGGCAGGCTGACCAGCCTTCACGTCGTACATCTCTATCTGAGTCTTTAGCTGCTTGTCGGTGGGCCAGAACCAAGTTGACTTCATGCCCAGGGGATCCAGCACTTCCTTCTTCAGGTAGTCCTCCCACTTCATGCCAGTGATAACCTCTACGATAGCACCGCCTATGTCGATACCTGTGTTAGAATAGCGTTCTCTGGTACCAGGCTCGAACAGAATAGGAGATTCGGCAGCAATGCTGGCAACCTGACGCAGGGGAGCACCTCCTGACCAGCCACCGCCACGAACGTCACTACGCTTAGCGCTACACTCGAAGGGGAAACCGCCCGTATGGTTCAGCACCATGCGAACTGTCAGCACATTCTTAGCCTTGTGAAGGGTCTTTATACCGTCCTTCTCACTGTCCAGTACCCAAAGATCCTTGAACTCGGGCAGAAACTTGGAAACAGGATCATCCAGAGAGAGCTTACCCTCCTCTACCAACTTGGCAATGGTAACACCACAGAAGCCCTTTGTCTGAGAGCACTGCATAAATACGTTATCCAACTTAATGGGACGCTTCTTCTCTACATCAGCATAACCAATACAGCAAGTCTCCTGTACACCATCATTGTAGAAGATGCTGATGGCTCCGGGCAGTTCACCCCGGTCTAAATAGGGCTGTAGAGCTTCGCGGGCATAATTGGTCTTTGAATCCTTTACCTCGGTCTTAGCGGTTCCGTACAAACAGAAGGCTACCGCTAAAAATAAAAACAGTTGTCTCATAGTGTTTGTTAATTATGTTTGTTTTTCGATTTTTCTGCACAAAGATATGTATTTTTTTTGTAACTTTGCGTTAAAACGCTAACTTACTCCGTCTCGGCAAAAAAAAAGAAAAACATTTCTTTTGTTCTGCTCTCGACTTTTCGTAACTTTGATGATAAATTATCGAACTTACTGCGTCTCGGCATAAAAAATAAACAAGTTTATTTTGTTCTGCTCTCGACTTTTCGTAACTTTGTCGCCGCTTAGAAAGAAAACACATGCTTACAAACGAAGAAAAGAAAGAAATCCTGGATCTTTTGCACCAAGAGGTCGTTCCGGCCATCGGTTGTACCGAGCCAATGGCAGTTGCCCTTTGTGTCGCCAAAGCAGTTGAAGAGTTAAGAAACAAATTAGGCAAAGAGCCCGGCTTTCTGCCTGAAAAGATATCCCTGCACCTGAGCGCCAACATACTGAAGAACGCCATGGGTGTGGGAATTCCAGGTACCGGCGGTATGATAGGCCTTCCCATTGCTATAGCCTTGGGTGCTGTAGGCGGAAAATCATGCCTTGAGTTGGAAGTGCTGCGTGATTGCACCGAGAAGGAACTGGAGTTAGCCAAACGCTATATCACAGAAAACCGCATAGATATCAAGTTGGAGGAGAAAGACCCTGACAAGCTCTATATTCATGTCTGTGCTGTAGCGGAAGGCAAGAGCTCAGAGGCAACCATCAAGGGAACTCACACCAACTTTGTTGAACAGGTTTCATCTGATTCTTCCGCAGCTGAGGCAGAAGATGCCAAGGAAGATAATATCCTTAAATTATATAAGGTATATGAGTTTGCCACAACCATGCCTCTTGATGAGATCCGTTTCATCCTGGAAGCCAAGCGCCTGAACGAGGCTGCAGCCCAGGAAGGCTTGCGCGAGAACTACGGTCACCAGTTAGGCAAAACCATGTGCAGTCCTTTGGGACGTGGCATCATGGGCGAGAGTATCTTTGCCAAGGTTCTCTCCGTAACATCCTGCGCCTGCGACGCCCGTATGGCAGGAGCCAAGATTCCCGTCATGAGCAATAGCGGCAGCGGTAACCAGGGTATCTGCGCCACCATGCCTGTGGTAGTCTTCGCACGCGAAAATCATAATACAGAAGAGGAACTGATCCGTGCCCTCACCCTATCCCACCTCACTGCTATCTATATCAAGCAGTCGTTAGGTAGCCTATCTGCCCTCTGTGGCTGTGTGGTTGCCAGTACGGGCAGCAGCGTGGGTATCACCTATCTGATGGGGGGCAACTACGACCAAATCTGCTACTCTGTCAAGAATATGATAGCCAACCTTACGGGTATGATCTGTGACGGTGCCAAGCCCTCTTGTGCCCTGAAGTTGACAACAGGTGTGAGCACGGCCGTCATGAGTGCTATGCTTGCCATCCAGAATAATCATGTAACCTCTGCCGAGGGTATCATAGATGACGATGTGGACCGTAGCATCCGTAACCTGACAAGTATCGGCTCCAGAGGTATGGACGAGACGGACCGATTCGTACTTGATATCATGACGCACAAGCAATAACTATTCATTGTTGTGCGTCTCTCTGCATTTAGAGGAAAATATTACGCATTACATATTGCCGTTAAAAGTAATTACTTGTACCTTTGCATCTACAAAGGATAACTATTATATAGGATAAGATAAACATGGAAAAAAGAAAAATTCAGTTTAGCCTCGTATATAGAGACATGTTCCAGTCGAGCGGCAAGTTCCAGCCTCGCAAGGATCAGTTGGAGCGCATTGCTCCTGTTATCATCAAGATGGGATGCTTTGCCCGTGTTGAAACTAACGGTGGTGCCTTTGAGCAGGTGAACCTGCTGTACGGCGAGAACCCCAACAAGGCAGTACGTGCTTTTACCAAGCCTTTCAATGAAGTAGGCATCAAGACCCACATGTTGGACCGTGGTCTGAACGCTTTGCGTATGTTCCCTGTTCCTGCCGATGTTCGTCGTCTGATGTACAAGGTTAAGCATGCGCAGGGTGTAGACATCACCCGTATCTTCTGCGGTCTGAATGACGTTCGCAATATCATCCCTTCTATCAAATATGCTTTGGAGGCAGGCATGACACCACAGGCAACCCTGTGTATCACCAACAGCCCCATCCATACAGCCGAATACTACGCTAATATCGCTGACCAGCTGATAGAGGCAGGTGCTCCTGAGATCTGTCTGAAGGATATGGCCGGTATCGGTCAGCCCGCCATGCTGGGTAAGTTGGTGAAGATGATCAAGGACAAGCATCCTGAGATTATCATCCAGTACCACGGCCACAGCGGCCCCGGTCTTTCAATGGCCAGCATCCTGGAGGTTTGTAAGAACGGTGCCGATGTTATTGATACCGCTATCGAGCCACTCTCATGGGGTAAGGTTCATCCAGACATCATCTCTGTACAGAGCATGCTGAAGAACTACGGCTTCGATGTTCCCGAAATCAATATGGAGGCCTATATGGAGGCTCGTAAGTTGACTCAGGAATTCATTGACGACTTCCTGGGCTACTTCATGAACCCTGCCAACAAGCTGATGTCTTCACTCCTGTTGGGTTGCGGTCTGCCCGGTGGTATGATGGGTAGTATGATGGCCGACCTGAAGGGTGTTATGGATGCTATCAACAACAACCGCAAGAACAAGGGCGAGGAGCCTTACAGCGAGGATGCCCTGCTGGTTCGCCTCTTCAACGAGGTGGCATACGTATGGCCCCGCGTAGGTTATCCCCCATTGGTAACTCCCTTCTCTCAGTACGTCAAGAATATCGCCCTGATGAACCTGCTCACAGAGTCTATGGGTAAGCCCCGCTATAGCATGATGGACCCCTCTATCTGGGGTATGATCCTGGGTAAGAGCGGTAAGTTGCCCGGCGAGGTGGCTCCCGAGATTATCGAGCTGGCCAAGGAGAAAGGCTTTGAGTTCACAACAGCTGATCCTCAGAGCAACTATCCCGACGACCTGCCACGCTTCATCGAGGAGATGAAGAAGAATGGCTGGGACCGTGGTCAGGATGATGAAGAGCTCTTCGAGTTTGCTATGCACGAGAGTCAGTATCGCGACTACAAGAGCGGCGTAGCAAAGGAGCGCTTCCTGAAGGATCTGCAGGCTGCCAAGGACAAGGAGATGCAGAAGAACGGCATGTCACTGGAGGAAGTTGCTGCCTACAAGCATGCTGAGGCTGATGCCATCACAGCACCCGAGAACGGTACCATTATGTGGGAGGTTAACGGTGATGCTGAGTGCGTTAAGAGCATCAATCCTATGGTAGGCAAGGAATACAAGGAGGGAGACCGCTTCTGCTATCTGCAGAACCAGTTTGGCCAGGTTATCGAAATCCCTGCTGCCCTGGGTGGCAAGTTGGTAGAGATCTGCGCTAACCAGGGAAGCAAGGTTGGCAAGGGTGATACCATTGCCTACATCCGCAGAAACTAAAAAGAGACTTCATATCTTCGATGGAGTAATAAGTGTGCATTGGCATGACTGAAGCACAACGTACATATATCGCCATCGATTTGAAATCATTCTATGCTTCGGTGGAGTGCGTCGACAGAGGATTGGATCCGCTGACGACAAATCTCGTTGTAGCCGATGAATCCAGAACAGACAAGACCATCTGCCTTGCCGTAACTCCCTCGCTGAAGGAATACGGCATAGGCGGAAGGGCACGTCTGTTTGAAGTAAGACAGAAGGCACGTGGCGTGGACTTTATCATCGCCAAGCCTCAGATGGCCCATTACATAGAGGTCAGCTCCAAAATCTACAGCATATACCTGAAATACATTGCACCGGAAGATATTCATGTATACTCGATAGACGAGGTATTCATGGATGTAACGGCTTACCTTGGCACTTATAAGATGACAGCGCATGAGCTGGCCATGAAGATGATACGCGATGTGCTCTCGCAGACGGGTATCACGGCAACGGCTGGTATTGGCACCAACATGTACCTCTGCAAAGTGGCTATGGATATCGTAGCCAAGAAGATGCCGGCAGATAAGGACGGTGTACGCATAGCAGAACTGGACGAGATGTCGTACCGACGTCAGCTGTGGGACTACCGCCCTATCACTAAGTTCTGGCGCGTAGGACAAGGAATAGCACAGAAACTGGCATACTATGGCATTGATACCATGGGAAAACTGGCAAGGCTGTCTCTGCAGAACGAGGAACTGCTATACGAGCTCTTCGGTGTGAATGCAGAATTGCTGATAGACCACGCCTGGGGCTGGGAGCCCTGTACCATGGAGGCAGTAAAGGCATACAGGCCAGAGACTAACTCCTTCAGCAGCGGACAGGTATTGCAGGAACCCTATAATTTCAAGAAAGGACGTGTTGTGATACGCGAGATGGCAGAGGGAATGGCACTGGACTTGGTATCGAAGCGGTTATTGACCGACCAGCTGGTACTGACCGTAGGCTACGATGCAGAGAGTCTGACGCGCCCCGAGATACGCGCCAAATATAACGGTCCTATCACCATCAACCACTACGGAAAGCCCGTACCTAAGCATGCCCACGGTACTTTCAACTTCAAGAAACCCACTTCCTCCTCACGACTTATCATGGATGGCGCAGCAGAACTCTATGACCGTTATGTGAATCCCGACCTGCTGATTCGCCGGCTGAACCTGACCACCAATCATGTGAAAGACGAGGCAACTGTCAACCGTCAACCGTCAACTGTCAACTATGAACAGTTGGATCTGTTCACCGATTACGAGGCTTTGGACAAGCAGCGTAAGGAAGAGAAAGCACGCCTTGCCAAGGAACGGAGAATGCAGGAAGCGCAACTGAAGATAAAACAGCGTTTCGGCAAGAACGCCATCCTACGCGGCCTCAACTTCGAGGAAGGTGCTACCGCCAAGGAGCGCAACAAACAGATAGGAGGACATAAGGCGTAGACCCCGTCCCCCTTTAGGGGGAGGAGTTATAGATAAAAATTAAAAGATAAAAGATAAAAGTGATCTCAAAATTAAAAGTTTTCGCTAACCGCTAAGGCTGCGTTTAAGCGAGAGAAGAGCGATGCTCGCATCAGCTTTTCCGAGCGTGAGCAGGCTCGAACGAAGTTCAACCACTAACCGCAAATGGAAAAATACGACGATATAATAAACCTGCCGCATCACGTTTCCAAGAAACATCCGCAGATGTCTATGTGGAGCCGTGCGGCTCAGTTTGCGCCCTTCGCAGCACTAACTGGCTATGACAATGCTATCTCGGAGACAGCGAAGGAGAACGAGACTGGCTATCAAAAAAAGGAATCCGAAGAAGATTCCTATTAGAACTGTACGGGCACAACCAACTTAAAGGTTATGTTGCGACCTATATTATACACACCCCGTCTGCCGGTAGCATTGTTCATATCTGCATACTTCAGACGACTCAGGTGATTCTGATAAGCCGTATTCAGCACATTATCAGCCGTTACATAGAACTCAGCCACCTTCTTACCCTTTACCTGCACATCCGTACCTGCCGAGAAGTTCAGCAGCGCATAGGCAGGTGTTACGGTCTCTGTATCATCTGCACTATAGATATGATTCTGCTTGAAGTAATAGTTCAAGCCTGCTGCTATATACAGATTGTTCAGCAGAGAATGATGACTCTCATAGTCGGAGTGGTGATGATGGATAGTGCTATGTGAGTGATGGAAAAGCTCCCACTTCAGTTCAGCATTCCAACGGGGAGCAGGTGTGAAGGGCAGATACTTGGTCTCTGCAGGTTGGTTCAGCAACTGCGCATCTACATAAGAGAAGTTGTTGGAGAAGTGAACAGCGTGAATGGGATGGAAATCCACACCTGCCTCGAAGCCCAGCAGACGGGCATCACCCTGCGTATAGGCATAGGTCAGGTAACCTGGTTCAATCACTTCAGGCACACGGTGTGTGAAGATGTAATTGTTGATGCGGTTGGCAAAGAGAGCCACCTGGGCAGAAACATATCGTGAAGTGAAGTCCAAGCCTAAGTCGGCCTGCAGACTATACTCAGCCTTCAGATCCTGAGAACCCAACTCGTAACGGATAGAGCCTTCGTGAACACCATTAGAGGCCAACTCGCTCATGTTTGGTGTTCGGAAACCACGGGCCAGATTGGCACGGACATTAAAGTGCTCATTGATATTGCATACAGCACCGATGCTGGCGGATACGCCATTGAAGTAACGGGTAAAGTCGGTAAAGCGCATGGCACCACCCTCTTCCAGCTCGTCGCCATGCATGTGACGATGGTCGTAGCGCACACCTCCATTGATAGTCCAGCGGTCGCCCAAGGTCTTGGTAACAGTGGCATAGAGACCACCATCAAAGAGCTTGTAGTCAGGAATCAGATACTCCTCGCCCAGGTTGCCCGACTGCTGATACATACCGCCAATACCAGCCGACAGCTTCCAGCCATTGAACTCCTGCGTCACGTAGCGTATGTCGTAGGTCATGGTATGCAGCTTGAAGTAAAGTTCATATTCATCCTCGCTCTCCTCGAACTCCTTACGCTGGTTCTGCTGATAGCCTAAGAGTACCTTCAGGTAGCCCTTACGCAGATTAAAGAAGTTGTCCCATACCAACTTATAGTGGTTCACATGCTGGAAAGGAAGTGCCTTTCCGTATGTCTTGATGTTGTCTGTGGCGCACACCAACTCGCCTGTCGCCTCATCGCGCTCACCCTCAATGATGCTGGGTGTCAGATGGAAGAGCGTTCCTGTCAAGCGGGAATGTCCCCAAGGCTTGTACAGACCTATCATCAGACGACCCGCCTTCTCGCCAAACTGGGAGCCTGGCACGTAACCGTCGTACTTGTTCTTGTAGGCATGAGCCATCTTCTGACTATAGAGTCCGTCCCAGACAAAGCCGTTCTTGTTACCCGCCATAGAGAGGTTATACCCGAAGAGACCGTTGTTGGTCTGATACTCTGAACTGAAGTTGGCACGCATATCGCCCTCGGGCAGTATGGCCTTGGGATGCAGAATAACAACGCCTGCCATAGCATCAGAGCCGTACATCAGCGAGGCAGGACCTTTCAGAATCTCGACAGAGCCTACGCTGTTTCCATCAACCTCTACCCCATGTTCATCTCCCCATTGCTGACCTTCCTGACGGACGCCCTCGCTCATTACCACCACACGGTTGTAACCCAAACCACGAATGATAGGCTTAGAGATACTGCCGCCTGTAGTAAGCTGGCTAACACCTGGCTGATGACTGATAGCGTCTATGATATTGGTGGATGCCGTTGAACGCAGCGTCTTAGCACTAACTATGCTGATGGGAGCCGTTGAATGCTTCAGCTTTGTATCGCCCGTCACACCTGTCACAGTAATCTCGTTTAACTGAAGGTGACGATAGAAGACATCAGTAGAGTCTTCTGCATGATGATGCTTATCATCCTGGGCTGACAGGGCTGTACATATACACAGCAAAGGTAAAACCAATATACTTCTCTTACTATTCAAAATCATATCTGCCAAGTTATGCCTGCAAAATTACAAATAAATCCCAAGGCGATGTGCATTCACCTTGGGATTTAAGTATATTTAATTATGTATATTCCCTTTAATTTAGGAGTTTAGTTCTTCTCTACAGGAATTACAACTGACTCACCAGGCTTCAATGCGCTGGTAATCTGACCATTTACTATGCAGGGCTTGCCAGTCTTAACACGACTGTTCTGGAGCTGTTCCCAAACATCCTTTGTGCAGTAGCTGTGAACCTCGATGGTGAGACCGTCGCCAAAGTTAGTTCTGAGCTCTTCAATCAGAGATGCAGGGATGTTAGAGATCTCAATGGTGATACCCTTAGCATCGTGAGTAACGGTATGCTTAATCTTATAAGACTCGAAGTCATAGTTGAAGATTCTAACGTTGAAGTCATCAGACTCTAGAATGTCAGCTTCCTCCAAAGGAATGTTAACCTTTACAGAACTTACATCAGCTCTTACATGGATAGAAGTTTTAATCTCGAACCAATCCTTGTGATCCTGCTGGTGAACATCAACCTCTACGTCATCGGGTATAGGATCAATTACGTACTCAGGTGTCTCTACATCGCGGATAACACCATTCACGTGCCAACGATACTGTCCGGCTACCTCCTTAACTACATACCACAGAACGTGAGAATCCAGATAATCAGCACCTTTAGCCAACAATTCATTTACCTTATCCAATGAAGCCTGATTCTTGGCAACATTCTTACCAGCTGCAATTTCAGCCTCCAAGTCGTCAACCTCGTCAGCCAGAATATCTACTACAGAGGGAGCTTCCAGAATAACGGGTTGTGTCTTTCCGCCTTCCTTGTCATAGATATAACGGAACAAACCAATATTGTTACCAGTCTTTTTATCTACCTTATAATAATCAAGGTCGCGGTCGTTGTAATGGGGATAATTATAAATGTTAGAAACCTTACCGACATTTCTACTGTTTACGCCAGCCTTACCAGCGGGACGTCCATAATAAAGAGCAGAACTCTTGTCGTAGAAATCAGGAATTGTGCCGTCAGCACGGATAGAGAAACGAGCGCTCTCCCAAGACTCACCGTCCAGATGCAAGGGCCATGCAAGACCACCGGCAGGATTCATAATGTTGATTTTTGCTTTTACGCCAGCAGCAGGTGTGTTCTGACCAACATAGGACAATTTCTGACCCTGGAAGAACACCTCAGTCTGAGGCAAAACATTTTCATCGGTGTCATTACCACCTTCAACACCTTCAATCTTGTTACAGCTTCCGAAACTGAATGCAGCAGCCAAAATTGACAACAGAATAAAAGACTTTTTCATATAAATATAATTAAGTGTAGTTGTAGTCACTGATTAAATATTTATTTTTAGTTTAAAACTCCGCAAATTTACAAATAATTATTTTTACGATGAAACATATCCTCAGAAAATTAAACCATAAAAGTGCGAATTGTTGACATATATCAATTCATGCATACTATTTCCACCGATTTAATTACTTATTATTATACTTTATTTGCCAATTTGCTTAACCCATCACCACGTCCAACACCATCATCAAGACGAAACCGACGGCAAAACCAATAGTGCTGAGATTGGAATGCTGACCATTAGAGGCTTCAGGGATAAGTTCCTCTACTACTACGTAGAACATGGCTCCAGCAGCAAAGGCCAGCATATAAGGCAGTACGGGCAATAGCTGTGAGGCCAGCAACAAAACGGCAACAGCTCCTACAGGCTCTACGGCCCCGCTTAGGGAACCTATCAGGAAAGACTTCCACTTGGAGTTTCCTGCTGCCCTCATGGGCATGGAGATAATAGCGCCCTCCGGCACATTCTGGATAGCAATACCCAATGCCACAGCAAGAGCACTGGTCAGAGAGATATTAGAGAGTGAGCTTTCTGCTCCGGCAAACACTACGCCGACAGCCATACCCTCTGGCAAGTTATGGATGGTAACTGCCAGAGCCAGCATAGCTGTCCTGGACAGATGCGACTTCACGCCCTCCGGCTTATCTGTGCCGATATGCAGGTGAGGCGTCAGTTCGTCTATCAATAATAGGAAGCCTATTCCCAACAGGAAACCGACTGCCGCAGGCACCACAGTTGAACATTGAACATTATCGGGAGTCGCCATCTCCATTGCAGGTATCAGCAGCGACCATACTGATGCTGCCACCATAACACCCGAGGCAAAGCCCAATAGCGATTTCTGCAGTCGGACAGACATCTCACCTCGCATAAAAAACACAAAGGCTGAGCCAAGCATCGTACCCAGCAACGGAACCAGAAGACCTATTATCAATGTTGTCATATCTTGTAACTATCTCGACTGCAAAGATACAAAAAACTATTTCAGTAAACCAATAGAAGAGACAAAAATGCGTTATCCCTTTATACCTATTACAGTAGCGTATGACGGATTCTTCCTATAGAACACGGTCTTAACAAAGCCTGCATCCTCCAGCATTTCCTTCAGCTGTTCTGGCGAATAGGCTTTCATTCCATCCACCAGATCCACCCACTTGGAATGTTCGTCGGCAACCTCTACCATAATGGCAAACCGACCGCCTGGCTTCAGCACTCTGCGTACCTCCTGCAGACAGTTAGGAAGATTGGGCCAGAAGTAAATGGTCTCAACCGCCGTCACAAGGTCGAACTTCCAGTCCTCGTAGGGCAGTTTCTCAGCCGACCCTTGTGTCACAAATACCTGTTTATCCAGCACAGCGGCATTCACCTTACGTGCCTTGACTACACTCTCCTCCGAGATGTCAATGCCATAGACCATGCCGCCCTTGCTTCTCTTCAACAGCCTTCGCAACGTAGCACCACCGCCACAACCGATGTCCAGCATTGTCTGCCCCTCCTGAATGTCCAGAAGACTCAGTCCCCAGTTGGTCAGCGGTGCATGGCACAGATTCATAAACTTGAGCATAGCTCGCCCCATCCTACCCTTAGGATGAGCGCAATTCGTAAATATTTTTTTAAATAGTCCCATAATTGTTCCCTCCTTATTTTGCGAAACTATGGAAGAAGCAGGGGTTGCCTGATACTTGGATCACGGGGCCCTGTGTCTCCTTGGTTGCAGGATTATAGGTATAGAAACCGTTTGCCTTCTTGTTGGCACTGCCAAAGACTATCAGGTTCTTGTGGCTGGCAACAGACATCACCTGTGGATTGCTTATCTCCAACCCTTCTATCACGCTCATTGACTTCTCCTTCAGGTCAATGATGACGGGAATATTGGTCATACTCAGGTAAGGATTTGTCAATGCATCAGGGTCCAAACCGTAGGAATTGGCATAGGCATACACCTTGCCGTTACCACCATAGTAGATGGCAGCCAGGAAGTCGGCATACGTAGTCGAAAGACCCTCCACCACCGTCTGATCCAGAGCAATGAAGTAATCCTTGTCTATATCCGTCTCTCCCTTTTTGATGCGGACAATACCGCCACGGTACTGAGGAATGAAGCCAAAGGAACCCAGACAGTTGATGTAGATATCGCCGCTCTCGTCCATAAAGATGGAGTTGGGGTCAACAGGACGTGAAGCAAAGCAGAACCCTATGGATGAATCCACAATATGCTTCTCCAGTTTGTCTGTCTTGGTGTCAATCATAGCCAGTTCTATGGTATTACGCTCGGGCATCCACTGACTGTTCATCTGGTTGAGGCCCACAAAGAGCTTACCGTCACGGATAATCATGACGGCAGGTGAGACATTGGTACCCTCCTGCTTCAGGCTGTTCAGGTCAATGTCCGCAATCTCGGTCATAGTGGTAGGATTGAAGGCCATCACCATACCTATGCCCTGCATGCTGACGTAAGCCTTCTCGCTATTCAGCTCCACGATATTGCAAGCCGATGAACCGGCAGGAACAGGCAGTGCGCCCATCTTTATCCAGTTGCCGTTGGCATCCAGGTTGTATCGGGTTATCTCAGCCTTGGAGTTACCCATATAGTCGGGGAAGACATAGATGTTACCACTTTCAGTAACAATGGGATTCACCTCGAAGCCAATGGGAATGGCATTACGGTTGTCATACACACCAGGCACAAAGTCGGTCAGTGCCTGCAGGTACGTGCTGCCGTTGTTACCCTCGGCATTGGTGATGCTGGAGGCAAAGATTACACCGTTGAAAGTACCCTCTTTAAACTCTGGACTCGGAGTTGAGTTGTCGTTGCTGCAAGAGCATACCATTGCCATCATTGCAGCTAAAGCTAAACTGATCTTTTTCATTTTTGATTTATACTTAAATTATAATTGATTAAAATATCATTTCTTAGGAGCGAGGGGCAAGGAGCAAGGGGCAAGGAGCGAGGGGCAAGGAGCGAGGAGCGAGGAGCAAGAGGATAGTTCTACACCTATAATTTACAAATATGCTAACCCCCAACCCCTAACCTCTAACCGCAAAGCAAATCTCTTGCCCCTCGCCCCTTGCCCCTTGCCCCTATAAATTATCTGAATACATATCTTATCTTAAATCCTATATAGCGTCCGGGCAACGGACGGTTGAACTCCGACACCACATGGCTGTCCGTCAGGTTCTTGACCCTCAGTGTCAGTGTCAGACGGTTATCCATAAAGCTGTGCTCCAGGGCAGCGTCCATGGTGAAGGATGTGGGTATCTTGCGATCCTGATACTTGCTCATCTCGAAGTCGTAGAAGTACTCATGCACATAAGAGCCGTCCAGCAGCAGACGTGTGTTCTGTCCTTCCCCACCAAAGAGATTCTCCCTGTGCAGCTCGGCACCGAAGTTGCCCAACAGGTATGGGATATTGGGGATGCGCAGACCGTATGTGGGGTTGGCAACCTCCGTTCCGGGTGTCAACTCCCTGTTGTCGCGCAGGTCCTGATAGGTTCCGTTGGCATAGAGGTACAGCCATTTGTTAACATCGCCCTTCACCTCCAGCTCCACACCCTTTGTGCGTACCGACCCGAAGTTTCTGTACCTTGCCATCGTGGGGATGATGTCAGGTGTGAATCGTATCATATCCTCCAACTGATTGTAAAAGCCGGATAGCTCCATCTCCACCAGTCCGCCATCGCTCTTCTCGTGTCGGTACATTACGCCCAGATTCACACCCGTGGTACGTTCAGGCTTTAGCGAGGGAGACGGCATGATAGAGAAACCATTGCCTATCAGCTCCTCTGAGGTGGGAACACGCACCTCGGAATTAAACGAGGCCTTTGCCATCCAGTCATGTGCAAAACGGTAGCGCATGGCATCGCTGAAGCCCCAGTAGTTCTTGGATAGACTTACAGGCTCAGGCTCATTCACACCATAGATGTCTATGCTACGCGATGAGGAGGAGAAGAAGAAGTCCTTCAGCGTAAAGGCATTCTGGAACTTGCCGCCAAAGAGTGTCAGGTCGTAGGACAGACCCGTGGTAACGGTATTCATCTTGCTGGGGAAGTTGGCACGGAAGCCCATGGCCTTGTCCATCAGCGAGTCATTGGGGTGCATAGAGGTATGGTCGGCATAGATATTCAGGTTCACTGAGTGGTGCATATCTATGATATACCCCAGATTCAGCTTTCCCATCACCTCGTTGGTACGGTTTCTGCTGTCAGAGGGATAGTTGTTCTGCTCACCTCCGTAAACGGATGTCGGTGGCAGTTCCCTGCCGTCCCAGTCGTAGCGGTGCATAGCCTTGTCGCACATGCCTGAATAGCCCAGCACATATCCTGCATCCATATCAAAGTCCAGTCCCTCCAGGAAGAAGTTATCACGTTTCAGAGTCAGAGCAGCCACCCAGCTGTTAGAGTAGTTATACGCCTCGCGTACATCTATATCTATACCCTGAATCTCCTGCTTTGTACGCATACCCACCAGTTCCAGCTTCATCTCATCAAACCACCATTTAGTGGCCTTGACAGAGCCTCCGTACATCACCTTGCTGAAGCGGTCGTGATCACGCTCCACCCACCGGCCGTCCAGATTGTCCAGGCGCATCATATAGTTGTTCTTGGAGTAAGCAAAGGTACCGCCCAAGCCAAACTGCAGGCCACTCTTCTGGTTGGTACGCTTCAGCACGCCCGACAGCTGGTGGGTATTAAAGGAGCCTATCTCATAGGAGCAGTCCACATACAGGGGCGGATACTCCTTCGTTACCACATTAACGGCCCCGCCCAACGAGGAACCTCCGAACTTATAGGGCACCAAGCCCTTATAGACCTCTATGCGTTCAATCATATCGGTGGGGATATCGTTCAATGCCACAAAATTACCCAGCTGGGACATAGGCGTCTCATCTACATACAATCCTATGCGCTTGCCCTCCAGTCCACGGACAGATATTCGCGAGGCACTGCCCAGTCCGCCCGTATTTCGGATTGTCACGCCCGTCGTACGCGCCAGTACATCATTAATATTATTGGCGGTACCCTGCAGTTGCTTCTTACCTATCACGGATACAGGCAAAGCCGACTCCCTAAGTTGTCTGGCTTTGCTGCATACCGTATAGCTCACTTCCTTTAACTCAGTTGTTTTACTTTTAGTCTTTGTGCTATCCTGAACAGTTTCATCATCAACAACTGCATCATACGCTGATACAGAGGATGTTATCAATAGCATTGTAATCCCGAAAACAAATCTTTGTGTGTTCATAATATATTGTATATTTCAAATATCTTCTTTTAGGGGCAAGGGGCAAGTGGTTAGGGGCAAGAGGATAGTTCTACACGTGTTTCCCTACACTCTCTAATTGTTTGGATTGTTGGAAGGTAAAACAAATCTCTTGCTCCTTGCCCCTTGCTCCTTGCTCCAAATTCTGGGTGCTCGCACTTGGATGAAATCCGAGTGCAAGGCTCGTGCAAACGAGAGGAGAGCCAAATCTATTTGAGCTTTCCCGAGTGCAGCCGAGGCTCGCAGGCGAAATCTAATTTCGACTGCAAAGTTATGGCGAAGATTTAAATGCCACAATACACAAAAGTAGGTGTTTTTCAGACTGCCACCTACGGCATTTCTAATATATTGTGATTAATGAAAATTGAGTATTATTTACTGAAGAATATTAAATTTTTTTCAGAAAACAGTTGTTTGTATTAAATAACTTTCCTATCTTTGCCCCTGTCAAGGTGTTCGAGCAGAAGACCGGGAATATATTGAACAACACATATTAATAAGAATGAAAAAGATGAATTGCGTATTTGTAGCTTTCGATTATAAAAAGCTACTCAGCATTTTTGTTTCGCTATTTTTTTCTATCTCCGTTATTGCCCAAGACAAATACCATGTTGTGGATGCAGAAACAGGCGAAGCCCTTGATGGCGCCTGTTTGTATGTAGCCGAAGGCAGAGGGGCATGGACCAACGAGGATGGTGATGCTGAGCTCAAGATAGGAGACAACGAGCAGGTGAAGATTTCGTGCATCGGGTACAAAACACTTGTGCTTAAGAAGTCCGAGCTGGGAGTCACCATCCAGCTGACGCCTTTGTCCAAAGACTTACAGGAAGTAAGCGTCGAATCCGACGAATCGCTCCTCGAACGCTTGGCAAAAAAGCTGAACAAAGAGACTAAATCGAACCGAAAACACCGCGTGCCTTTCTACTCGCGTATTACCTTGCAGACAACAGACAGCAACGAGATGATCGAGTCTTTCCTCGAAGCTGGTTCTGCAGGAAAAATCAACTTTCTCAAACTCTACAACGGCTTTTACTATAATATCTCGGCTACTGGCCAAGGTGCATCCAACCTGCGCAGGACTAATCTGCACCACATCTTTTGCCTCGGGCCTAACACAGAGAACGACATGTTCTGGAAAGGATATGTGGGACCTTTGCATCCGGGGGTAAGAGCCTCATGGCTCAAGAAGAACTATCAGCTTTCCTCCGAGGTCTATACCAACGACGACGGGGAGGGCCTGAGGTGCATCACCCTGACGCCTAAAAAAGGCAGCGACTTGATAGCAGGAAAGATTTACCTCAGACCCAGCTCCTGCGAGTTGGTCTATTTCGAGGGTGAAATATCGGCAAACACCGTCGTTTATGCGGAAGAAACGTCCGCAGTATCCAGGCGCGCCATAAAGTTCTATATCAACTATACCCAACGCGACGGCTTTTCCGAGGTTGATAACATGACGTTTGAGCTTACAGCAAATGGCGTGAAATGCCGCTCGGTGATGATAAACATGGAGAAATACAACGTCCAGCAAGAGCTGACTTGGCCCATAGAGATAGGAAGAAACCTTGTAGAATCCCTCGACAATAGAGGATATAATCGTAATATGGAGAAGTACCTCTCCGTCATGGCCCGCACAGATGCCGAAAGTGCTTTGGCTGAGGGCAAATTCTATGCTATGACCGAGACGGAAGACGGACAATCGACGGCGAAATGGAGGAATGCCCTTCCGCAAGAGAAAGTCTATCTGCACCTCGACAATACAGGCTACTTCAAGGGCGAGACCATTTGGTTCAAGACCTACGTTGTCCGCACCGACACAGAGCGGCGCGGGAACCTTAGCAGCATCCTCTATGTAGATCTGGTCAGTCCGTCGGGTGACGTTATTGAACACAAGAAAATATACGTGACACACGGCATAGGGGCTGGCAGCATTAAATTGGACAATAACGTGTTGCCTACAGGATTTTACGAGCTGAGGGCTTACACCCGCTATATGACCAATTGGAGCCAGAACGCCTGCTTCTCCAGGATAATCCCCATATTCAGGGAGCCTAAGAAGGAAGGCGACTACACCCCCCGTCTGGACAAGGAGACGCGCCTCACGACCATGGAAACAGCCAAGGAGAAGAAACGCTCCTTCTATCCCGAGGGCGGAAATCTGGTGAAAGGACTTCCTGCCCGCATTGCATATATTATAAAAGGTGAGCGCGGAGTGGTGGAGATTCCCGATTCTGCAGACCACGAATCGGTGGATATCGTGATTGATGGTAAATCCCATTCATACAAACTTCCTCAGGCACAGGACGAAGGTATTTCCCTGCGGGTGGATGCTCTTCGCGACGACAGTCTTACGATAGACATCTGGGCAACGTCAGGACTTTCTGGCAAGGAGCTCGGCTATGCACTTATACATAGCGGAAAGGTCCTGAAGTCATTTACGTTCAATGCCCGGGATTACCAGCATTTCTCCATCGCCCGCGATGTGCTGCCCGAAGGCGTTTCGCAGGTCACTGTCTTCGAGACCGAAGGCGGAGCCTTGGCAGACCGCTTCGTCTTCCGCTGTCCGGAATATGCCGACTCCCTGCAGATCCAGACCACCACGACAAAGCTCATGCCCTGCGGCAAGGTATCAATGGACATTACCTCCACCCCCTATACCTCGCTCTCCTTCTCTGCTATGGATGCCAGCAGTGTGGTCAATGGCAAACGGGGCGACATCAAGACGTGGATGTTGCTGGGAAGCGACATCAAGGGATATATCGCCAATCCCGAATACTACTTCGAGAGCGATGATGCTGAGCACCGCCAGGCTGCCGACCTGCTGATGATGATTCAGGGATGGAGGCGTTACGACTGGAATGCAATGAACGGAAAGGGAGACCAGAAGTCGCTACAGCCCTACGAAAGCAAACTGGCTATCGATGGTACTATCAAGGCAAGGAAGGGCACCAATGCAGACGTGGCTGGCGTTACCGTCTCTGCCACTTTGCGAGGCAGCGAGGAAAACATCGGTCTGTCTGCCGTCACGGACAGCACGGGGTATTACGTCATGATCATTCCCGACATACAGGGAGAGTGGTCAATGAGCATTTCGGCTGGCAAGGGTGGCATCTCAGACAAATACATCATCCCCATCAACCGTCATTTCTCCCCCACCTCAAGGCTTCCCGAGGAGTTCGAAGTCGGACAGATACCCATGGACAACTTACAACTGCGTCATTGGGACATCCCCGACGATAGCGAAGAAGTCTGGGATAAATTCAAGGGTGCCCGCACAAGAACGTTGCGCGAAGTTACCGTCAAGTCAAGAAGAATCAACAATTTTGCTTGGAACGGATTCGCCGACGAAAAGAATGCACAGTTACACTCCACACTCTACTATGACTGCGAGAAGGCAACCGAGGACTATCTCGACCGTGGCGAAGAACCCCCTACCCTTGTGGATTGGCTCATATCAAAAAACAAGATGTTTCAGGGAGAGACACCAACGGACAAAGCATTATGGGCTGCTATAGGAGATACTTCCAGTATGCTAAAACAAGATTATCCCTTCCTGCCTGGCATGATATTTGATGTCGGCGACCTTTCTTATTTCGACTGGAAATTCGATGGTGATTACAGCAGTTACGATAACATGGCTCCCAACTATTGGATTCCCGTATGGAGGGATGGACTCGAAATAAACGGACGCCCCGTCGTATGGATGGTTAATAATCTGTTCTGCACCATTACGAATCTTCAGATAAGGACCAGCACATCTGTTTACGATCGTGTCACTAATGTTCCTCCTGAGATAGATATAGACGGAGTAAGAAAACAGCTAGCAAATAGATTTGTGAAAAGGGCTCAAACTTTTGCACGTTTTTCAAGGCCAACTGTCGATTTGCCCATTTTATTGGAAGATACGAAGTCCCTGTACATTGCAGAAGGTCAGAATCTGGCTTACGACATAACCAAATCGACGGACATTCAAGCCACAAACCCATACGTGGTTTACTGCTACGCCAAGCAAGGCTTTGAAGGGAGAAAGATGAAGGGCATACGCTATACGTCATACCAAGGCTTCGAACCCGTGGAAGTGTTCCAGACGGAAGACTATGGGCAAATACCTCCGATGAACGACTTCCGCCGCACCCTCTACTGGAATCCCAACCTCTGGACAGACGAGAACGGTAAGGCACACGTTGAGTTCTGGAACAATTCAACATGCACGGATATGATAATCTCTGCCGAAGGTATAACAGAAGACGGCAAGTTCGTCGTAGGAAAATAAAGAAAAATTAGACTCTAGGCTTTAGACCTTAGACTTTAGCCAACTTTTATCTCAATAATTAACTTTTGACCTGCGGTCGAGCCTGAAACCTGAAACTTGAAACCATCTCTCATCTCTCATCTATAATCTCTAATTCTTCTTTTCTCTCTTAATTCTTAATTAAAAACGGTAAACAGTAAACCAACTAACAATGATAAAGAAGATAATAAATCCATGGCGTAACCTCGCCGAATACAACTGCTTCGGCTGTTGTCCTGACAATCCCATCGGACTTCACTTAGAGTTCTATGAAGACGGCGATTATATTCTCAGCAAGTGGAACCCGCAGCACAACTATCAGGGATGGGTAAACACCATGCACGGCGGCATCCTGAGCACACTGATAGACGAGGTGTGCGGATGGGTTGTCACCCGCAAGCTACAGACCAGCGGCTATACCGTACAGCTGAATGTAAAGTTCCGCAAAGCGATTCCTACCACAGAGCCGGAGCTGACCATCAGGGCAAAGGTTAC